>Ga0194047_10000060_pt1 | contig 81453 bp, 68 predicted proteins | sample JunL225m_MetaG_2_FD_160070 | JGI IMG/M metagenome (GOLD analysis project Ga0194047, IMG submission 160070) | Anoxic zone freshwater microbial communities from boreal shield lake in IISD Experimental Lakes Area, Ontario, Canada - Jun2016-L221-5m | ecosystem: Environmental > Aquatic > Freshwater... | reverse complement strand
TAAGCTGGCCTTAACCGGAGCAGCGATTGCTGGTGTCAACACCCCTTATGGTAGCTCTGCTGCTACCGGAGTCGTCAGCTTTACTAATCTTAAAACCAATGGTGGTACTACCGACCTGGTAGGTAGCACAGTCAGTATTAATAGTCCAACGTACAGCAGTAGTAATAATCTGAACGTCAGTAACTATACTCAGACTGCAAGTAGCACCTTAACGGGGGCGGATGCGGGTAACTACAGCTTGGTGGGTGGTTACACTTCGAGTGCTAACTATGTGGTAGGTAAGCTGGCCTTAACCGGAGCAGCGATTGCTGGTGTCAACACCCCTTATGGTAGCTCTGCTGCTACCGGAGTCGTCAGCTTTACTAATCTTAAAACCAATGGTGGTACTACCGACCTGGTAGGTAGCACAGTCAGTATTAATAGTCCAACGTACAGCAGTAGTAATAATCTGAACGTCAGTAACTATACTCAGACTGCAAGTAGCACCTTAACGGGGGCGGATGCGGGTAACTACAGCTTGGTGGGTGGTTACACTTCGAGTGCTAACTATGTGGTAGGTAAGCTGGCCTTAACCGGAGCAGCGATCTCGAGTTCGGGTAATGTGTATGGCGGCACTGTCACCTCTGGGGCTGCTACATTTACGAATACTATTGCTGGTGACGTAGTTAGTACTACTACGGCAATCGTGAACCCTGTGTATAGTAGTAGTGGAAGTTTAAATGCCGGCTCTTATAGACAATCGGCTTCAACAACGTTGATTGGTATTGACGCCCCTAATTACAACTACTCCGGCACTATTTCGAATTCTGGTATTAATTACATCGTTACTCCAGCACCAATAAGTCTAGTTGGTTCACAGGTATACAACGGTACAGCGACGATATCTGGATCTAACTTAAAAGTAGTGGTGAGTAGCGGTGATGTATTTACCGTTAGCGGGGTAGCTAATTTAACGACGAAGAATATTCAAACGAACCAACCATTAGCTGATGTTGCTGGTCTAGTGATTACGTCTGCCCCTGGCATCTTGCTATCCAATTATCAAGTCGTGAGTGCTGCTAATTCAAGTATCACGGTGACACCTTTATCGGTTACATTAACTGCCCCAGTCATCAATAAAACTTATGATGGTGGATTTACCTACAATATGACCACCGCCAATTTGGCAGCCATGTCTAGTCAATTGGCGGGTGGTGATAGGGTAGCAACCGCCAGCGTTGCATTTGCAGGCTCTGGATCTATTGCAGCTAGTGTTGGTGTAAATAAATTAGTTAATCTTTTAGCTGCGACTATCAACGATGGTAATAATGGAGCAAACTATAACGTCTCATTAGCCAGCTCAAGTACCAGCTTAATATCTCCAGCTTCTCTGATAATTACTGCTGCCAATTCAGCGAAGTTTATCAATCAATCATCCGACCCTGTTGGATATAACGGATTGCTGTTTAATGGATTTGTAAATGGAGAGTCAGCAAGCGTATTGACCGGCGCAATCACATTCACTAGAAGTGGGTCCGGAAGCAATGCCCCAGGGATTTATACGCTAAGTCCAAGCGGCTACGGAAGCTCTGGGTCTACCAATGGTAACTATCAGATTAATTATCAGAACGGTAGTTTTACCATCGTTCCAGCACAAACATTACTAGTTAAGGTTGATGCAACTATTTCAGCTTATTCTGCTACCCCTGCTTACACAATGACAGCCCAATACTTGGCTACTGATAATCTGACAATTGTCAATGTAACACCAGTAATTAGCGGAAGAAATGTCAGTATTAATGATGGTAATGGCGATACGGCGAGCTTTGCTATAGCTCCCACAGGAACCTTGTTAAGTGGTTCTGGGAATGTTGTCGTTGGCGGGTATAACTTAGTAAACACTACTTCAGCTCTAGCGGGACCAAATTTTAAATCGATGACTTTGATTGGAACGTTGGCAGTGACACCCTTAACATTAGGCGCGAACCAACTCGGAATTTCTGGCGTTAGTAAGGTATATGACGGTAATAACAGTATTGCTGGCAACGTGCTAAATGTATCGCCAACTTTATCTAGGGTTGTCGCTGGTGATGACGTGACCGTGCTTGGAACTGGTAGCTATGATGACCAAAACGTGGGCACCAACAAGAGTACAGTACTCAATGTTGCCTTAGGATCTAGGGATGCTGCTAATTACATACTTTCAAGTAATCAATTAACTAGCAATACAGGCACTATCACCCAACTTCCTTCGGTAGCTTATGTTGGTGTAAATGGTGGGAATTGGTCTAATGCAAGTTACTGGGCAGGAGGAGCAATACCAACGCTAAGTAACGTGGCTAATGCTGTTATTCCTATTGGGTCGACAGTTATATTTGATACACCGAACTTAAGCTTATTAATGCCAACGAGTACGATTAATAATAATGGTGTATTAAGTTTTACAAATACTTCACCAACCATGTTTGCCAACAATATTTCTGGAGTTGGTGTGCTCAATCTTGCTGGCGTAGGATCATTAACGCTTACTGGCACGAATACCTATAGTGGTGGAACAAGCATCAATAATTCAACTTTAATTATTGGAAGTAATAGTGCTTTAGGTACTGGAGTAGTTAATTCTACGGGAGGGGTATTCAGTGTTGTGAATGGTATTGTTCTCCCGAGTTTGATAGTGAACGGTGCGGTGACTCTTGCAAGTGGTGTGACTTCGATAGGTGCTCAGGTATATAACGGACCAGTAACTTTAAATAATACTTCAAATCTGACAACACTTACTACGACTAATGCAGATATTACATTTGGTAGAACCTTAGTTGCAGGTATGAGTAATCAATCTTTAACGCTAAGTGCTGGAGCAGGACAGGTTACTTTTGGAGATCAGGTTGGAGTTCCGGTTCAAACCTATAACTTTTCAAGCGGTCTCTATACTGCGACCCCTTTCCAAACTTATTTAGCAATATCAGCAAATAACCTTACAAATTTAGTAGTCAATGCAGGTAGTATTCTTCTCAAAGGAGATATAACTACCTTTGGAACCCAAACTTATAGCGGCAATATGCAGGTCGGAGATAACGGTCGTGATGGCCCTACAAGGATATTACTTTCTGAGGATCCATCCATTGTCTTAAATGGCAAGATTGATGATGTCACCACTGGACAACATAACCTATTAATTCGTGCGGTAACTATTGATGGCTCACAAGTCCCAAGTATCACTCTCAATAGTGAAGTAGGCAGCATTCGGCAACTGGAAAGTTTAACAATGACTACGGGGATGCAAAATACTTCTAGCATCCCAATTTACAGTGATACAACAATTGATCCAACGAAATTTGTCGGTTCAATAGCCATCACTAATAATGTGAGCACAACCGGTAATCAAACTTATACTAGTAACACAATTACTCTAGGCACACAGATTAATCTTAATCCTCAGACATTTATTGCTCAAGGCGGAGTAATCTCCTTTAATGTCGGAACTTTAGCTAATAACGGCTCGATAGCATCGTTAAATACACTTCCTGTTCAATTTAAATTATATGGAGGAAGCATGTATGGTTTAGATCGTACTGGGGTGAATTATGATTATTTAGTTGATAAAATAATTACGAGTAATCTAACGCCAACCTTTGATGCCGGTGCTTTGAGAGAGCAATTCAATAAAAATCGATTACAAGAATTTTTCACAAGTCTTGAAAGGGACTTTGAAGAGGTTCAATTAGGTATTCCAGAAGTTGTGTGTATTGAAACTGAGACGCATAAATGTAGTGGGATTTAAAAAATACTTTTGAGCTTTTGTCCCTGATTAGTATAAAAATGACTTAATACTGAGAATACAAATTTTTTTGACGGTTTAATGACGGGCTATAAATATATTTTGAATTCAAAGATTTGCCTGAGATGGCCGATCCTAAAGGCTCTAGGTGGGGAATGTTAATGATTGATTAAGTTTAAACAGTCGACTATCACATCAGTTTTTTCTAAAACAATTGACTCATGAATTAACTGTGGACTAATTTAATATTAGGGGCTAGTAATTGGAGCATAAGAGACGGTTCTAGACTTTAATTGCTCAGAGCGTTACTCGCTTCTTGATAATTCTTTCTGAACTTTAGAGGATTTGAAATATAGTAAAAGCTTTCGGTGGTGCCTCCTGAGCCGACAACTGTCATATCACCATAGCTCAAAATGCGACCGATAATGCCTTGATTAACGGATATTGACTCTACCTTGCTCAGGTTCATTTCTAATGTTTTGCGACTGACCAGTCCGATTTTAATCATCACTCTTTTGTTTGTAATCACATACTCATTTGTTTTTAAGTCAATATAGGGGAGTAGGCCTAGTGTCAGCAGTGATCGCCAAGAAATAAAAGTCACCCAATGGTTTTTAGCTTCATAGATGACTTGTTCTCCAGCAATTAAGTTGCTATCTACATAATTTCCCACAGAAGACCTTTTGATTGAAGTATAGATTTTATGAAAATTCTATACAGAGGGTTAGTTAGATATCACAGTGTACGGAGTAAAGCTGACCAAATTCTTATTTAGTTTTGATTCAAACTCTGATTTTTCGCGTAGAACCTTAGAGGTGTATCCACCATCGTTATAGTAAGCGCCTCCAACATAATAGCGAAGCGCAGCTTGTAAAGAACCCGTTTGAGCAATGAGTTGCCTTATTACCACTGCGCCAATTCGGATATTAGCTTCAGGTCTGAAGGCGGCAGAATTCCCACCGTAGGGTGCATAAAGATTAGTTTGAAATCCTGTGATCACTTGCATTAAGCCTTGGGCCCCAGCAGGACTTTGTGCTTTAGGGTTGTAGCCAGATTCAACGGCCATTACTGCTAGGAGTAGGACGGGGTCTAGATTGGTCTCTTTACCAACAACAACTGCGTGAGAGATGTATTCCGTCGCAGCGACATAGTCTAGCCTGTATTTCTTAACAATATGCTCGGCCAATACTTTTTGATTAGCGATCGTATCAAGTATGGGCGTATTTGTTGCACTCATGTCAATTTTGCCATTGTATTGACTAGCCACTTGTGCGATGGATGGAGTATTTTTATTCAAAATAGCCATGTTAATAAGTTCAATTTCACTAAATTGATTTGATCCTATGTCAATGGATACTTTAGTAATTGATGGACTGGTATAGTTCTCTGCTAGGTTCTGGACGTCTTTAATCAAGTTTTCAGGCAACAGGGTAGATGCTAGCTCAGCTCTGAGCGGGGGATTGATCATTGCTGCAAAGAAGCAGAATGCTCCGATGACTGCAGAACTGTTTTTGAGTAGATTGAAATTGCGACGACTAAAGAACTTTGACCCAAAACATTGAGGCAATTTGACTAAGTGATATAGAAAATTTTTTAATTTCAAAGAAAGCAACCATGGGTCAAGAACATGGGGCTATCTTATAGCTTTAATTGGATTGGTCAAGAATATAGAATAATGAAATGATAACTAAAAGTAATATAAATCATTTAAAATTCAATAAATAAAAAAAATCCTTTTAAACTTAATAAGTTTCAATGTGTTACAAAAATAATTTTGAAAAGGAATTGACGGGGTAATTAGTTAAAAATCTACACATCGTGCATTTTTTTATGATGTGGAATGAGGATTGTGGTCAAAATGACAACTTTCATCCCAAGTTACACATCTAACCTCACTTGATTTGGAGAGTAAAAATACTTTATTTCACGGATTTTACAATTCAAATATTTTATGATTTTTCCTTGAACTCCGCCCGATCAAGTGAAAATTTCTTTTATTTACAGTAAGATGTTGACACTTAATTCTAGAATTTAATAATAAAGCTGAATGGTTTTTGCCTCCCTCATTTTCTTGTACATATTTTTACCACTTAATTTGCTGGTTTATTTTGGTAAAAGTATTCGTGATTTTTGTCATATTGCTCTTCGATCTCCTGCTCAAATTCCAAGCTATTTCGCCCAAATAGGAGAGCCAGCTACCCAGTTTCAAAACTTAGTTTTAGTTGCGTTTAGTATGTTGTTTTATGCTTGGGGGGAGCCTATTTGGTTATCTCTTCTGCTCTACAGTTCAGCAATCGATTGGAAAATGGGGCAGTTCATTGAAAAATATCAAGGTACTGCAAAAGCTAAAATACCCTTGATTATTTCCTTGCTTTCTAATTTGTCACTATTAGCAGCATTTAAATATTGTGACTTCTTTGTGGGGACAGTGAATGGAATCTTAGGTCTAAATATTCATTCACCAGGATTTTCCTTACCTATTGGAATTTCTTTTTATACCTTTCAAACAATTTCCTATGTCATTGATGTGTATCGTGGCGAAGTTAAATCTCAAAGAAAATTCTTAGACTTTCTATTGTTTGTAAGTCTGTACCATCAGTTAGTCGCCGGCCCAATTGTGCGTTATGTGCATATTGCCCATGAAATCAAAAACCGCAGGCACACCTGGACAGATTTTAGTTATGGGTTGCACCGGGTTTGTTTTGGGCTATTTAAAAAAGTATTTGTTGCTAACGTCTTAGGGGAATGGGCAAATGCGAGTTTAAATTCAGATTTGACACAAATCTCTTTGGTGGATGCCTGGTTGGGGTTAATCATGTTTACCCTTCAGATTTATTTTGATTTCTCTGCCTACTCAGATATGGCTATTGGCCTTGGGAGAATGTTTGGCTTTCACTATTTGGAAAATTTTAATCATCCTTATATCTCCCGAAGTGTCACAGATTTCTGGCGCAGATGGCATATTTCTCTGAGTACATTTTTTAGGGATTACATTTATATTCCGCTTGGAGGAAATCAAACCAAGGCGATGCGCAATTTATTTATTGTTTGGGGTTTAACGGGGTTATGGCATGGTGCGAGTTGGAATTTTGTGATTTGGGGTCTATATTTTGGTGTTTTTATTGCCTTTGAAAGAATGTTCCTTGCTAAGTTTCTTGGAACATTGCCTAAATTTTTAAGTCATATTTATCTCTTGTTTGTTGTTGTGATTGGCTGGGCAATTTTTTACTTTACGGACTTTTCTAAATTAGCACTGTTTCTAAAGGTTTTATTTGGTTTTACGAGTAATCCTTTTACTTCTATTCATACTGCAAACAATGTGACGAGTCGGATATTTGTCTTGGTACTTGCAATAGTATGGTGTGCTCCATTGGGCGATTGGCTGAAATCATATGTGATGAAACTTGGACGTAATCCTCTCAATCAATACTATGGTTGGGTTTTTCTCTTGATATTAGATGTGGTGATGTTGTTATCGTGCACGAGCCTTTTGGTTGGGCAAAGTTATAACCCATTCTTATATTTTAGATTTTAAATGAGACTCAAAAAATCATGATAGAAAACTCATTATTTAATCTTGATCATGAAACTCCCAAAATAACTACCTATAGAGCAATCTATTGTCTGACGATTCCAGTCATCTTGTTTATTTTTGGGATATTTTTTCTAAGGGATATATACAATCCAGTTCAAGTATCACTAGAAGAAAAACGCAAGTTATTCCAATGGCCAGAGTTAACGATTCAATCGTTAGTTAATGGGACTTATACGAAAAATGTTGAAGCCTATATATCAGATCATTTTCCATTGCGTGGCGTAATGATTCCCTTAGCCAGTCACCTGAAATCCTTAAGGGGGATAAATTTACAAGATTACGTGCTTGAAATCAAAGGTGCTGATAACGGCTTTGAAGATACTAATTCTATGGATGTGCGACACAAAAAAGCAAATGAATCCAATAAAAAAGATTCTAATGGATTAAAAATGGTAGAAGGCGTTTTAATTCATAAGGATCAAGCGCTATTTCTTTTTGGGGGAAGTGCTGCGTCGATTCGGGGGTTTGCAAATTCAGTGAATTTCTGGAAAGATAAATTTGCAAGCGATCCATCACTCAAATCGCCGATCAAGGTTTCAGTAGTTTATACACCTACTAGTAGTTATTTTTATCTTCCGGAAAAATATCAATCTCATGCAAGAGCGGAAGCAAAGAATATCGAAGATCTTCGGGCACAACTTTCTCCAGATATTCATTTTGCTCAAGTTATTCAAGAGATGCAGGGGCATGAGAGTGAACCATTATTTTATAAGACAGATCATCACTGGACAGGACTAGGCGCCTATTATGCCTACCGTGCATGGGCTATTTCAAACCAAATTAAGCCGGTTAGTTTGTCGGATATGGATAAGCATATTGCACCGGGTATCTTGGGCTCTTATTGGAATTTAACTCGCGCTCCAGAAATAGAAGGTGCGGATAAGTTTACGGAGTATTACATTCCTCCCGTCAAGGTGTTGAGTAGTTTTGAATATGCAGGGCCAGATCAAAAGACTCCAGTTGCCTGGTCTTTCTTCTCGCCTAAGTCACCGGGCTATTTGATTTTCTTAGGTGGTGATTTGCCGTTAATGGTGGCCAATACAAACGCAGGTACTGGAAAGAAAGTATTGTTGGTCAAAAATTCTTACGGGAATGCTTTTGCCCCTTATTTGTTATCTCATTTTGACACGGTTGTTGTCATTGATTATCGGTATCTAACGAGAAACATAAAAGAAATTATTTCGACTTTTGGTATTACCGATCTGGTTTTTGTTAATGTGACTATGATTGCGAATTCTGGAGCTCATCAGCAGCGCTTAAAAGATTTGGCTAATGGATCAAAAAATGCTTGGTCCTTAAATGGGAAAAAAGAAGATTCTAAAAAAGGGATAACAGGCAATGAAGAATCGACTGTCGTTCCCAAAGAAAGTTTAAACGATGATCGGAATATCGAAAATTTATCTGAAAAGAATCCTGACATCAGTAATAATCAAAAGAATGGCCAGTGATTTATCGCTACCCATTGCTATCAATGCTGTTAAATCGATTTAAGAACTATTGGTTAAAAATAATGAAGAATCAACATTTTGCTTATTTTATCCCCCTGATTGTGGCTAATTTTTTATTCAATTCCACCCTTGTTTTAGGTGTAACAAAAAATAACAGTAGCGCATCTCAATCAAAATCATCACAGGCTAATAGAAGTAACGTGAGTAGTTCGTTAAGCAATATTACTTCGCCTACTAGTGCTCAGGCTGATATAGATACTCCAAAAGCGTCAGAGTTAATTCTTAAGCAGGGAGATCGTATTGTTTGGTTTGGGGATAGTATTACAGCGGCAATGGCTTATGCGAGATATGTCGAAGATTTTTTTCTTTTAAGAAGGCCGGATTTGCAAATGAGTTACGTCAATGCTGGTATTGGTGGCCATTCTGCGTGGAATGGTTTAGAGAGAATTGATCGTGACGTATTGGCCTATCAACCTAATGTTGTTTTTATTAATTTTGGCATGAATGATGCGGGCTATTTTGACAATAGTTCTCACGCCAATTTTTTCCCTAATATGGATAGCATCATTGCTCGTTTAAAAGCTGCTGGAGTAAGGAAGATTATTTGGATTGATCCCTCGCCTATCGATTTAGTTGGGGTAGCGGGAGGGAATAAGTTATATGCACGTCAAAAAAATCTTGAAAAATACACCTATGCAATGCATCAGAGACCATCAGATCCAGATGTCATTATTATTAATTGGCAGGGTCCTTTAAAACAAACTTTAAAGAACCTTGGGGCGGGTAGTTCGCTTCGATTGATTTCTGATAGGATTCACCCCGGTCCTGCTGGGCATGCGATCATGGCAACGCAAATCCTTCGAGGGATTGGTGCTGATTTATCCGAGTCGATGATTAGTAGTAATTACAGTGCACAGGAGTTGAGCTCTACATTTAAGGTGGTCGGTATTGCTGAATTGCCGCTGAAAACTGTTAATTCTCCAATGAAAAATGCAGTCAGTGCCACTCTTGATATTACTTCAATGCTTCCCCCCGTGCCATTTCCGATTTCTATTGCGGATCGACAGTTAATTAACAATGCTGAAGTGAATGCTTTGGGAAAATTCATATGGAAAATAGATGGTCTAGATAGTGTTAGGAAATATACTATTTCAATTGATGGTATTTTTGTTGGGGCATACTCTGGAGCTGAATTATCTAGGGGGGTGGATTTGCTAAAGGATCAAGAAAGACGTAATAAAATTTTTATAGAAAAGCTATCTACCTCTGAGGCATGCAACTTATCAACAGAAATGGTCTATTTTAGAAATTACGACTGTATTTCAAGCATGTTGTATAAGAAAGACCAATTGCGTCTAGCAACGCGGACAGATAAAAATGTAAGCTTTCCAGATTTTATGTCTGATGACTTTCAATCGTATCAGTCATTGATACAATCTTGGGCAAACAAGGTTGACCAATCGATCGTATTAAAGGCCAGAGAGATAAATAGCCAGCTTCATCTGTTAAAAATCGAATCCGAAAATTAATTATGTTTACTTTATTTAAAGTCCAGCGTAGAAAGCTTTACTAGCGTTTGCAATTCTTTCTGCAGCGGCCCAATTTGGATAAGCTGCGGTGAACTCTTGCGTAGTAGTTTTTGCGACATCGTCGACTGACACCCCTTGAGCTTTTAGAGTGCCAACACGCGCTTGTAGTTTTTGAAAATAAGTACGCCAATCAATAATCATTGCATTGTCACCCATAGCGCCGTGGCTTGGAATAATGATCTTGGCATTGATACCTTCAATTGTATTTAGACTTTTTATCCAGTTAATGCCACTCGCATAGGGACTAAAGAAACCAGGGAATGCACCTTTCATGGCGATATCACCTGAAAAGAGAACACGATCTTCTTCAATAAAAATAGATGTATCACCTTTTGTATGTGTTGGGCCAAGCCATGTGAGTGTCACATGGACTCCACCTAAATCGATTCTTTGTGTTTTATTAAACAACAGATCTTTAGAAGCTTTAGGGTAGCTCGCATTTAATAGTAAAAATTCAGTTTCAGGAGATCGTTTTCTAAAAAGACTGAGCATTCCTTGGCCAAATTCAGCGATATCTTGCTCAAGAGCTACAGAGTAGACGAATTTTGTTTGGGCAGGAAAAGCCATAGCTCCGGAAGTATGTTCTGGATGATAGTGGGTTGGCGCCATATATATGAGTTCATTTTTACTGAGTTTACGAACTTCATTCAGGACGGTCACACCATTTCTCAAGCCAAGGCCGGGATCAATCACGAGTGTGGCCTTGGTTCCTACAATAATTCCCACATTCGGAATGAGGGGGGTGTATTTTGAATCTGGAATGACATAAACATGCGGGGAGACTTGAACGGTTGTTCCCTCTTGAATAATTGGAGTAGGGGGTAATTGCTGAGCTTGTAAACAACTAGTAATTATTATAAAAGTTACGAAAAATACTTTTGTTGAAAGAACTTTAAACATGTTGAGTCTCCCCCAGTAATTACTTTTTAGATTGAATTATTGTTATGTTGTTCTAAGGATATCCTAGTTACCTGGGGCAAACTAGAACAAATATAAAAATAGGTAACTCAAATTAGGGGTTAACCTTCATGCAGGGCGGCATAGTTAGGATATAAGATGATAAAACTCACTAGGTATTAGCCCTAGTATTCTTTGACTTGAATGACAACGATGAGAAGTGCTAAAACAACGGATTTTAAATCTTGCAGTTAACAGTGATTCTTTCTGGCATGATTTTTTTTATAGTGGTATTTCTATAAAATCAATTGAGTATCAGAATGATTTAATGGGTAATAAATGACTATTTTTGAAATGATTAACATTTGGGGTTTTTATGGAACAGTTTGACGTAGTTGTTGTTGGAAAAGGAAACGCTGCATTATGTGCTGCTCTTGCTGCTTGTGATAAAGGCGCAAAAGTTGCCATGTTGGAAGCGGCACCAATTGATGACTCCGGTGGTAACAGTCGTTTTGCGGGGGGGGTAATGCGATTTGCGTATAGTTCTGCTAAAGACTTACAACGTCTAGCTGATATTCCTGATGATGAAGCTGAATCAACTGACTGGGACAATAACTCAAGGGATATCTTCTTCGATGATTTGCTCCGTGTTACAAATGAGCGTACAGATCCTGACTTATGTGAAACACTTGTGAATAATAGCTTGGAGGCGATGGTCTGGTTAAGAAGTCAAGGTGTGAGGTTTGTGCCGACTTACCGCGCGCAATCTGCCATTGTGAATGGTAAGAGAAAATTCTTTGGCCGCATGCCAATGGAAGTATCCGGTGGTGGCCCTGGTTTAGTTCAATATCTCAATGACACAGCAGTTAAAAAAGGGGTGCAGATATTTTATGAAACTCGAGCTGTTTCTTTAATCTATGATGGTGTTAAAGTGTCCGGCGTTAATGCGAAAGTCAAAGGCGTACCCACTGAATTTCATGCAAAATCTGTTGTCCTTGCCTGTGGTGGTTTTGAAGCAAACCCAGAGTGGCGTACAAAATATCTAGGCCCAGGTTGGGAATTAGCTAAGGTCCGCGGTACAAAATACAACATGGGTGATGGTTTAAAAATGGCGCTGGATATTGGGGCGTGTCCTTACGGAAATTGGTCTGGAAGACATGCGGTTTCATGGGAGCGTTACGCCCCTGAATTCGGGGACTTAACTTTGCCACATAGTTCATATCGCCATAGTTATCCAATGTCCTTGATGATTAATAACGAAGGTAAACGTTTTGTAGATGAAGGGATCGATTTTTATAATTTTACCTATGCAAAATATGGTGGCGAGGTCTTAAAGCAGCCAGGTCAAGAAGCTTGGCAAGTATTTGATGCTAAGGTCAAACATATCCTTCGTCCTGAGTATGGTGACAGGATGGTCACCCGTGTTGTTGCCAACACCATTGAAGAGTTAGCTGAAAAAATGGAAGGCGTTAACGCCAAGGGATTCTTAAAAACAGTTGAAGAATTTAATGCTGCGGTAAAAACTGAAGTGCCATTTAATCATGCAATTAAAGATGGACGAGGCACAGAAGGGATTGAGCCACCCAAATCCAATTGGGCAAATCCTTTAGATACGGCGCCATTTGAGGCATATCACACCACATGTGGTATCACATTCACTTTTGGTGGCTTACGTATTAATCCAAAAGATGGTCAGGTGGTTGATGTGCATCATCATCCAATTCCAGGTTTATATACAGCTGGTGAAATGGTGGGCGGTATATTCTATTTCAACTACCCAGCAGGAACTGGTTTGGTATCAGGTGTGGTCTTTGGAATGATTGCAGGAAATGGTGCTGGTGAGGCTTCTTTAGCCAATTAATATAAGAGCCTTTCTGTAATAAGAGGCCAAAGCTGACAAAGTGGAATAAGTATGTTCACACAGGATTTAGCGAATTTCGTTTCAGACGCATGGTCTTGTGCTATGGCGGAGGACCTATTGCTCAAAGCCCAAGATGCTTTCATTGATTGTTTGGGAGTTGGCTTAGCAGGATCTTTAGAACCTGTGACAGAAAAAGCAATCGCCTGGAGCAAGATGAATGGTGCTGGTAGTTTTGCTATATTTGGTCAGCATACCTCGGTTGGACTTGCTGATGCTGCATTTATTAATGCAATATCTTCTCATGCGCTTGATTTTGATGATAGCCACCCTAATCTCAGGGGGCATCCGAGTGTGACATTAGTCCCAACTGCTCTTGCAATTGGTCAGATGCAAGGCTCATCAGGAAAAGATGTATTAAAAGCCTATGTTCTTGGGCTTGAGATTGCTGGTAAGCTTGGAAGGGCGGTAGGTGAGGAGCACTTTATCAAAGGGTGGCATTCTACCGCGACGATTGGTGCATTTGGAGCCACAACGGTTGCTGCCTGTTTGTTAGGATTAAACTCTTTGGAATTACAGCATGCTTGGGGACTTTTAGCTTCGCAAACGAGTGGTCTGGTTCGTAATTTTGGCACGATGACCAAACCGTTTCATGCTGGGCATGCGGCAAGAAGTGCAGTTCAATCTGCATGGTTAGTTAAGCAAGGGTTTACATCAGATCCTATCATTTTTGATGGGAAGAATAGCTTTTTAGATACTTATGGTGGCAGAGATAGACAGTCCCCGAAGGAGATTTTGAGTCACTTAGGGAGCCCCTGGGAAATCGTTAATCCTGGTGTGTACGTTAAAGGTTGGCCTTGTTGCTACTCAAACCATCGTGCGATTGGTGGTCTTTTTGGATTAATAGAGAAGCATCAATTAGTTGCCAAAGAAATTGAAAATATTGCCATTGGATTTTTACCAGGTACAGATACAGCGCTTGTCAGTAAAGATCCTAAAACAGGCCTTGAAGGTAAATTTAGTATTGAATATGTTTTATCTGCCATATTTTTAGATGGGGAGCTAACTTTAGAGACGTTCTCAGATGAAATGGTAATGCGAGGCTCAGCTCAAAGCTTCATTAAAAAAATTCAGCGTTACGCCATTGAGGATGAAAAAATCTATTCTGGAATCTCAGGGTATACCGATTTAACTGTATCAACAAGTAGAGGTGAATTTAAAACTCGAATTGATAAAGTTCCAGGATCTCCCGCGTGGCCACTTTCTGAAAAAGATAAAAAAATAAAATTTATTGATTGTGCCAAGCGTGCAATTGGACCGGAGCAAGCAGAAGAGTTATACCAGGAAGCAAGTCATTTAATACAGAGTTTAGATTTAAGGAAATTGATTGATTTACTAATACCTATTAAGTAGTTCAACCAGAAAGAAATAACAGTTTAGTTATTCAGGGGGAGACATATGCAACACTATAAAAAGTGCCTTATTAGCATGATTGGAGCTTTGCTAGTTGGTTCTACAGCGATGATACATGCTGCGGAGAATCCTGCTGATTGGCCGACTCGGCCTGTAAAAATTATCATTCCTTTTAGTTCGGGTGGTGGGACAGATAACTTATCTCGCGTACTTGCTCAAAAGTTAACTCAAATCTTTGGGCAAACTTTTATTGTGGATAATCGACCGGGGGGTGGCGGTACGATTGGTGCTGAACAAGTCGCTAGGTCAACTCCAGATGGCTACACCTTATGTATTGTTTCAGGAAGTTATTCTGCTAATCCAGCATTACATAAACTTCCTTACGACCCTGTTAATGGCATTACGCCTATTAGTTTATTGGCCACAGGGCCTTTAATTGTCGTTGCAAGTTCTTCTTTAAAGGTGAAAACGTTTCCAGAGTTAATTACATATGCTAGGACTCATCCGAATGAAGTTTCTTTTGGATCAACAGGTATAGGAAGCAATGCTCATTTAGTTGGTGAGATGGTTGATCAAATTACAAATGTCAAAATGACACATATTCCCTATAAAGGAGCGGGACCTGGTCTGACTGATTTATTATCAGGGCATCTTAATTTAGGGTATTACACCTCAGTTGCTGTGACACCATTTATTCAGTCGGGTAAGTTAAAGGCCTTAGCTGTAACGACGGAAAATCGTGTCGATAGTTTGCCAGGAGTTCCTACGATCAAGGAATTTATTCCTGAATTTGGTTCAATGGAGCATTGGTATGGTTTATGGGGGCCAGCCGGTATCCCACCAGAAATTGTTAACCGCTTAAATGCTGCTGTATCTAAGGTGATCGATACTCCTGAAATGCAAGAAAGAATTTTGGCGGAGGGGTTTTCTCCTTATAAGGGATCTCCAGAAGACTTCCGTAAACGTTTATCGATAGAAGTGCCTCGTTGGATTAAAGTCGCTAAGACCGCTAATATCAAAATGAATGATTAATCGAGAGTGCTTTATGCGCAGGTGATTCCACCATCTAAGATGAGGGTTTGACCAGTCATAATCGATGCAGCCTCACTAGCGAGGTAACTCGCTGCTGCGGCAACATGTTCGGCAGTGCAAAAACGGCCTAGTGGAATCTTGCTCAGTCTAGATTGGCGATACGCTTCATCTGGATTAAATTGATTAATGCGGGCAGCAGTTTCAACTCGACCTGGTGCTATGGCATTAACCCGAATATCATGCTGCGCCCATTCAAGGGCTAACATTTTTGTCATGTGCATCATGCCTGCTTTTGAAATTCCGTAGGTACTTCTTTCGGCTGTGCCTACGACACCATGTAATGAAGCAATGTTGATGATTGAGCCAGCTTGCTTATTCTGTATCAGATACTTTCCTACCGCTTGAGTTATAAAGTATGTGCCTTTTAGATTGGTATCTATCACAAGGTCCCAATCACTCTCGCTAACGTCTTCTGCTGCTCTACGAAGTGCGACTCCTGCATTATTGACTAGAACATTAATCTGACCCAATTGTTTTAGCGTGGATGAAATGCACTGAGCAATACTTTTTTGATCGCGAAGATTAAGTTGTATAGCGATCGCGTCAGAACCAATCGCTTTAATTTCTGCGAGTACTGGATCTAATTTTTGAATATCACTAGAAGAGGTTAAAGCCAGTCGATAGCCATCACGTGCAAGCGCAAGAGCGGTAGCATGTCCTATACCTTGGGCTGCACCTGTAACGATAGCGACTGGCGTGAGTGTTGTTGTCATAAATTATGAAGTGATTACCATCCTTTAGGTTCGTTCTTCATGAATGATAACGCCATTAATTCTTTAGCGAGTGCTGCGTGCTCTGTTTGAGTTAATTGGTTTTGTGGTGGTCTTGGAATGCCGCAATCTCTCCCCATGGTGACAAGGGCGCTTTTTAATGAGGCGAAACCATATTTCTTCAATAAAAACATTAATGCAGCCAGATCTTCTTGAGCTTTACGCGCCTCTGAATACCGCTCAGTTCTGCAAATGGTATACAGATCCTTTACAAGATTGGGGGCGATACTACTGAGTGAAGAAATCATACTCGTAGCACCAATGGTGCCGGCTGAGACCATATATTCATTACCAGCCAATAATTGGAAATCTGGTTTAGTCCGCCAAACATTTGAGATGATATTGATCATAAACTGCCAGTCAAGGCTAGCATCAATTAATCCCGAAAAATTACCCAATTGCTCTACAAGTTTGAGGACTTGGTCGGTTGAAAGCTTAATGCCGCCCATCTCATCGGGAGAGTAAAAGAGAAAGAAGGGAAGTTTTACTGCGTTGGCAACTTGACTAAAGTGTTCAGAAATCATCGCAGCTGGCGGAGTCCAGTAGTAGGGTGTTGTACAAATAATCGCTGCTACGCCACTCGCTTCTGCGTATTTTGCTCGAGCCACTGCAATGGATGTTCCAGAATCACTCACATGAGCTAGAACAGGAATGCGACCATTGACTTGTTTTAGAACAAAATCAAACTGAGCGCGCTGTTCAAGATCAGTCAAGCTGACAGATTCACCAGGATGCATTGTGATCGCCAGGGATTGGGCGCCATGTTTGATATGAAACTCGATGACTTGTTCAAATTTAGCGTAATCAATTTTACGATCTTGGTTAAACGGCGTAATTGGTGCGTGAACTAAACCGGGGGTAAAAGTAGACATAGAAGGGGCCTTATTAAAAGATGGATTTACCAACCATGAGGTTCGGTATCAAGAATGCCTAACTCTTCAAGCTTCTTAGCAATAAAGGCTTGACGTTCCTTAGTGGCTGTTGGCAAGGGAGGTCTTGTAGGGCCTACGGGTCTACCCATGATGACCATACCACCCTTTAATGAAGATGGATATTGATCTCGGAATAAATCCCACAATTGAGCTAATTTAAATTGAAGCTCTCGCGCTTTAACACTATCACCTCTCATGCAAGCATCAAATAATTGGGTGCATAAGTTAGGGCAAATTCCGCCGGCAGAAGAGTAAGATCCAACGCAACCGAGTGGAACTGAAGGAGCTAAAAATTCAACTCCCGCTACGATTGAAAAGTCAGAACGTACTTTTAGGGCAGCTCTTGAGATCTCTAAAAATTTAGCACTATCAAAGCTCGCTTCTTTCATGGCAACTAAGCTAGGAACATTTTCAAGTAGCCGTGTAACTAATTCGCCTGTAAATTCAATACCTTCGAGGTAGCTTGGCGAGTTATACGCAATGATAGGGAGGTCCATTGATTTGCTTAGGCGGACATAATATTCATAGATGGCGTCTTGTGATGGGCTCCAGAAATAAGGGGTGATTGCGATAATTGCATCGGCACCAATTTTTTGAGCGTGCTGAGCGAGCTCAATAGAATCTTCCACAGAAAGTGCGCTGACATGGACAGAAACTGGAACTCTTCCAGCAACAGTTTTAACTGCTACTTCTGCAAAAGCTTTACGCTCAGGTATGGTTAAATTCAGTGATTCTGCTTTGTGATGAGGCCATGATATTGCTGTAGCCCCAGTTCTTACGTGAAAATCCAGTAATTTTTCAAAGGTAGGTAGGTCAGGAGAAAAATCATCCTTCAAAGGTGTTACGGGACTTTGCATTACGCCTTTAAGAATAAGCGGCATGTATTTTCCAATCCATAGTTAAGTTTGTGGGTTGCTATCTATTACCTTGATTATTCTAGTGAAATTTGGGGATTTTGAATCATAGCTAGGTATACAATCACCTTTAACTCTACAATTAAATATCACCATGGATCGCTTACACGGCATTGTTGTATACCTCAGAATCGTTGAAATTGGCACTCTCAGTGGAACAGCAAGAGATCTAGGGGTTTCTACCGCTGCAATTAGTGCTACTTTGGCTAGATTAGAGGCAAAACTATCTGTCACCCTACTAGATAGAACGACTCGTCGTTTAAGGGTTACGGAAGAGGGGGCGGAGTTTTACGAACGCTGCAAAAAACTGATGTTTGACCTTGATGAAGCTGAATTATCTGTAGGTAGTGCAGGTAAAGAGCCTAGGGGTAAATTAAAGGTCGGTATTCCTTCAGGTCTTTGTAAAATATGGGTAGTTCCGCATTTACCTGAGTTTATTAAAAAATATCCAGCAGTTTCCCTAGAGATTGTTTGTAGTGACTATGTTCCTTACACGATTGATGATGGGCTTGATTTATCAATCCAGGTTGGCGAACTACATTCATCAAGACTAGTGATGAAACATTTATCGAGTATTAACTATGTCGTTTGTGCATCGCCAAAATATTTAGACGCAAAGGGGATTCCACAAACGCCAGACGACTTGAAACAGCATGCGTGTATTTCATATCGTCGCCCAAGAAATGGTTTGATACGAGAGTGGCGATTTAAAGACGCAGATAAAAATCAACATATGGTGATCGATGGTTTTCTCACATTTAACAGTGGCGAAGCGCTCGTAAGCGCTGCTGTTGCTGGTCTAGGTGTAATTCAGTTAGCCGAATACTATGTTCGGCCAATGATTGATGCTGGTCAACTTATTCCAATTTTAGAGTCCTACGCAGTCAAAGGCTATGACATTTCTGTCGTATTTAGACAATTTAAAAATTTACCGCCTAAGATGCGTGTATTTGTTGATTTTTTAAGCGCAATATTTCAAAAGTTTCCATAAATGTAAACTTGTAAACACTGCAAATTCTTAGGAAATAAAAACTATGAATTACTTATTAATTTAATAAGAATTGTATGGCTCGTGCCTGTTAAAGTTATGCTTGAAGTGATATTAAATAAACACTTCAATTTCGAAAAATAATTTCGGGGTTTGATATCGTACGCAGGCGCTACTGAAGGATTGACTCATCATTAGTGAACCTATGTTACTTACATAGTAATCACTTTAAGATTAAATAAAATGGAAATCGTAGATTTTAATTTAGAACGTTTTGAATATTGTTGTTACTTAAAAAAACAAGAAGAAGCAACGCAAGAGCTTTTAACAATACTCAAGATATTTGATAAAAACTATGGTGCATTAGACGGCTCCTTTTCAGCTAATCCGCTGAAATCTTCAACAACTAGTCCTGAAACAATCGATCAACACATCTTGACGAGGATTTGCTCTGCGATTACCACACTGTTTGTGGACCCCGAGTACACGATTTCTGATGATGGATTCTTGTTGATGATGCCATTTCACCGTTGGATTTCAGCATTATTTGCAAGTACGCATTTTAAGAATGCCGATCATGTGATTCGGGCGCTTAATTTATCGCAGGAAGCAAATTCTCCATTTGAGATTTCACAAAAATATTTAACTAAATTTTGTTTGTTGTATTCGACTGAGTCAGAGATCGAACTTAATCCGGAAGCAATTTGGCAAACATCGCCTGTCATTGCAGCTAATTTATTTTTAGCGCTCATTTCAAATCGCTTTCAAGGAAGTATTGCCTCCCATTCTAAAAGAGAGGTATTACTCCAGTGGCTTCCAGAGCGCTTAAAAGAAATTAATTCCCTAGACTTATTGCCTGTCAATATATTGCATGATGTCTATATGCATTGTAGTTATGCTGATATTGCAAGCAAACACGATATCAAAAGATCTATTAATGTACTCATTCGTAGAAAGATCCAAGAATGGGGCTTTAAAGATCGCAAAAAAACTACAGGTAAAAAGCAATATGCTCACGGCAAACCGGTTATGGTCGTTCTGTTGGAATGGTTTTCTGAGTCGCATTCCATCTATAGGACTCACTCAACGACTTTAATTGCTGCAAAAGAAAGATTTCACATCGTTGGTGTTGGTCTTGAGTCTACAGTTGATCAAGCGGGTAAAGATGTATTTCATGAGTTTATTGATCTTAATCTCGCTAAGGGCTTATATCAAATTACAAAAGAAATACAAGAAACATGTGAGAAGTTTGATGCTCAGGTTTTATACATGCCAAGTGTTGGTATGTTCCCTTTTACAATGTTCATTAGTAATATGCGCAATGCTCCCTTACAAGTCATAGCCTTAGGTCATCCAGCCACAACTAATTCTCCATATATTGATTATGTGGTTGTAGAGGAGGATTATTTGGGAAGTCCTTTGGTGTTTAGTGAAAAGTTACTAGTGTTGCCAAAAGATGCATTGCCATATGTACCCTCTGCAAGTGTGAAGAGTCTTGATTTGACCCCGATTTTTAATGAATCATTGGATGTTATGAATATTGCTGTTTGTGCCTCAGTGATGAAGATAAATCCTGAATTCTTGATGGCTTGTCGACAAATTATTGAGCGGTCCACTAAAAAAGTCCATTTCCACTTTCTGATTGGACAGGGTATTGGTGTGTTGAAGGTGCAGCTTAACGATTCGATTAAATTTTTTACGGGTGAACATGCCACAATTTATGGCCATCAAGGGTTCAAGGACTACATTGAAATTGTTCGTCATTGTGATTTATTTATCAATCCATTTCCATTTGGGAATACGAATGGGATTGTAGACACAGTATCTGTTGGACTAGTAGGTGTTTGCCGAATTGGTGCTGAGGTTCATGAATATATTGATAAGGGAATGTTTGAGCGCTTAGGATTGCCAAAGTGGTTAGTCACTAGTTCAACGGAAGAATATATCAAGGCAACTTTGAGATTAATTAAGAACGATGATGAGCGAATTAGACTAAGAAATAATTTAATTAAAAATAATCGAATTAATAATCTATTTAAAGGCCGCCCAGAATTATTTAGTGAAGAGCTGCTTAAATTAGTCTAAGTTAAGGTATTTCATGAATTTACTAGATGCGCAACTCAATCAGCGATTTCAAGAAGGTGTTGCGTATTTAAATGCAAATAATATTGCGGCTGCTTATCAAATTTTTAAAGATATCATTCGGACGCAAAGAAATTTTTTAACGCTCAATGCCTATGCCATATCCAGTCATTTATTGGGATTACATCATGAGGCCATTCATTCGATTAATTTAGCCATTGATCTTGAGCCGAATAATGTCGAAGGATATAAAAATAAAATTGAGTTTTTAAAACCCCAGGCCAAATATACAGAAATTATTCAATGTGCCAATGAGTTAGCTCTAATAGGTTCAAACGAGGAAGAACTCAGTTTGTTCAAGGCTGAGGTTTATTCAAAAATCAATAAACCTTTCTACGCTCTTAAAGAATATCAAAGGGTCATAAAAATTAACTATCCTGATCAAGCGGCATCGATTGATCAGTTAAATGGACAAGACACCTTGTATCATCTTGAAAATTTACGTAAGAGGAAAACCCCGTATTTGGATTATCCGATGCATGTTGCTTTTGAGACGTATGCAATGTGTAATGCAAAGTGTACTTTTTGTGTATATCCAGATTTAGAACGGCAGGGCGAGATGATGTCAATGTCACTGATAGATAAGATCATCGCTGACCTAGAAGAAATTCCTAAAGATGTTGGGTTTCAGTTATCACCTTTTGGCGTGAATGAGCCCTTTTTAGATAAGCGAATTTTTTCAATTTTAGAAAAAATATCTACAAAATTGCCTAATGCTTCCATTACATTGACTAGTAATGCCATCCCTTTAAATAAAATTAATTTAGACAAGCTCTTACACTTCAAATTAGGATATTTATGGCTTAGTGTTGTAGATCATCGTAAAGAGGTCTATGAAGAAAAGATGAAAATTTCATATGACAAGATGTTAAAAAATTTACATATGATTCATAACTTAAAAGAGACAGGAAATTTTACTGCAAGGGTTGTCATTTCAAGACTGCTTGATCATTCTGAAAATGATGATCATTTTATTGCATTCTTTAAGGATAAATTCCCTCTCTTCGAAACTTGCTTATGGCCCTATACCAATTGGTTGGGAAAAACATCTAACCCTATAACGAGTGATATTGCAGATATTCCTTGTTCGCATTGGTTTGAATTTAGGATTAGTTCTAGTGGGTTAGTTCAGCATTGCTGTATGGATGGTCATGTCGATTTTCCGTGGGGCGATGTTAATAAAAAATCTATTCTTGAAATATATAACCAGCCTAATTATAGGAACCTGAGATTAAATACTTATAGTAGAAGAACAGTTGAACCTTGCAATAGCTGTAACTTAAGATAAATTTTTTATGTAAACGCACTATCAAAAAAATGCTTTTATGAATATCATAGATTAATTCAAACTCACCTAAATTCCTTATGAAAAAGATATTAATTCAACTCTGTTGCGCATCATATTTATTGATGATGACTCCACTTACTTTTGCTGCGAAATATGTGTGGTGTCCTGTTAAAAAAGATGGTTCAGTCATGACATCGAAATGCACGGACAAGCGCGATGATTGTGAATACAAAATTGATACTATGGATTCTGAGGTGAAGAAGAAAAAGGAAACAGAAAAAAAATCTGACCCAAGCAAACCTAATAAGAAAAAAGCTAAGGAAGAAGAGCCTCGTCCTGTGTGCGAAATGAAGCCTAGGAATTAAGTTTAAAAGGGATGCTTTATTCCCTCTAATCAAGTATTTACTAAAAAGATGTTAGGATTATTCTCAATTGAAGAAGAATAATCCTACAAAACACCCTATGAACGAATCTACTCAAGAATTCTTAAAGGAATTGACGCTTATTCTTGGGCGGCGCTATGTCATTACGGATGAGATTGATCAGGCTTCGTACCTGACTGACTGGAGAAAAAAATATACAGGCTTAGCTCTGGCTGTTGTCCTTCCTAAGTCGACACAGCAAGTTAGTGATATTGTCAAAATATGTCAAAAGTACCAAATTTCTATGGTTCCGCAGGGGGGCAATACAAGTATGGTTGGCGGTGCTGTCCCCAATCAAAGTGGTCAGCAGATTCTTATTAGTTTGAAACTCATGAATCGTATTATTGAGTTAGACCAAGCTAATCAAACTATGACTGTAGAGGGCGGATGTATTTTACAAGTAGCGCAGGAAATGGCGCAGAGTAAAGGTTTCTTATTCCCACTGAGTTTAGGGTCAGAAGGGAGTTGTACACTTGGCGGCAATCTAGCAACTAATGCGGGAGGTACGAATGTGCTACGTTATGGCAATGCCCGTGAACAATGTTTGGGATTAGAAGTTGTTAATGCGCAAGGGCAGGTGATTAATAGCCTGAGGAGCCTTCGAAAAGACAATACTGGCTATGATTTGCGGCATTTATTTATTGGATCTGAAGGTACTTTAGGGATTATCACCCAGGCGATTTTCAAGTTATTTCCGTTGCCTAAGACACAATGGACTGCGCTCGTTTCTTTGGATAGTATTCCTAAAGCGATAGAGTTATTAAGAATCTGTCAGCAAATGGGGTCTGGACTGCTATCTGGTTTTGAAATGATGACAAGAGAATCTCTATCTCTGATTGAGCTACATTTCAAACAATTTAAAAATCCCATGGCAGGTGATCCTAATTTAATTGTATTGATTGAGCTCTCAGATCAAGAAAGTGAAGCTCACGCCCGTCAAATCTTTGAGAATATCCTAGAGCATGCGCTTGAGAGTAATACGATCACAGATGCTATTGTTGCTGAGAACTTGACTCAAGTTAATCACTTTTGGCAGATGCGTGATCATATTACACTTGCCCAGGCGATGGAGGGTGGCAACATCAAGCACGACATTACCTTGCCGCTATCGTCTATGACGCATTTTATAACACAGACTGATGCGATGTTGAAAAAAGAATTTCCAGGCCTTCGAGTGATAAATTTTGGACATTTGGGAGATGGTAATTTACATTACAACATGTCGCCCCCGATAGGTGCGGATTTTTCAGAATTTGTTAATAACTACGAAAGTCGTATTTCTGAAATTGTTTACGCACAAGTTGACAAATATAAAGGGTCGATTTCTGCAGAACATGGGATCGGTCAAAGTAAAGCTGGTGTATTAAAGGCACATCGTGGTGAGCAGGCTTATGAAACCATGCTTTCAATTAAAAAAGCACTTGACCCACATAACCTCATGAATCCTGACCGAGTCGTTCTTGTAGGCTAGTCAAAGAGATTGAGATTGGGGCTAAATTTGCAATTGTGGCTAATTGCAAAATAAAATTTGGCATGTTAAAAACTTAATGCTAATATAAAGCATAAATAAAAAAGTAATACCTTCTGATTTGATTCAAACCATTGAAGGAAATAAAATGAGACAGCTTTTACGCATTGCTTGCGGAATGTTATTTCTTTACACTTCGCTTAATAGTATTTGTTACGCGCAACAAAATTATCCCAACCATCCCATTAAGGTTATTGTTCCTTTTCCTGCGGGGGGAGTTACAGATATGGGTGCTCGAATTATCATGGAAAAAATGGGAGACTATTTAGGTCAGCCCATGCTCATTGATAACCGTCCTGGCGCTGGTACTAAGTTAGGAACTATGGTTGCAATGAAATCCCCTAAAGATGGGTATACGCTCTATTTAAACAATAATAGCTATTCCATACTTCCAGCAGTAGATCCGGATCCAGGATATAACGCTGAAACCGACTTAGCTCCGATTGGCCTTAGCGCGTTCTACGGCATGGCCATGATCGTTAATTCAAATGTCAGTTGGAATAATATGTCTGAGATGATTGAATTTGCCAAGAAAAATCCTGGGAAATTAACGTATGGTAGTGCTGGTATAGGAAGTGGTACTCATTTTTTAGGTGAGCACTTGATGATTCTCACGGGTACAAAAATGTTACATGTGCCTTACAAATCGACCTCCTTAGCATCTCAAGAGGTCGCTGCTGGGCGGATCGACTTTGCATTTGAGGGTGCGGTTAAACCTTTTGTGGATGGTGGGCGTGTCAAAATTATTGCCGTGACCGATACACAGCGTGACCCACGATACCCTCAAGTACCAACTGTGGGTGAGTCAGGTTTTACTGAATTCACTTTCTCATCTTGGCTCGCTGTTTTTGCGCCTGCTGGAACTCCAGATCCGATTATTCAAAAACTAAATCAAGCATTAAATTTTGCTAATAATGATCCGAGTGTGAAGAAAAAATTAGCGGATATGGGGTTAAATGCATTTACTGGAACGCCAGACATGTTAGCAAAACAAATTAGCAAAGACTTGCTGCAGTACAAAAAAATTGCAACTGCTGCAAATATAAAAATAAATTAAAGGATGGTTAGAAATTTTTATGACTGAATTACAAAAACCGATCCCAACAATTTTTTTATCTGACGATGATGTATGTGCCTTAAGTGATTGGAAAAGCGCAATAACTGCATTAGAAAATGCGTATAGTTTGACGATTGACCATCATATGACGCCACCTAGGGCAGTTGCTAGAGGCCCAGGTGTTTGGTTAAGGAGTATGACAGCCATTTCTCCTAGCGGTAAGTATATGGGGAATAAGTTGATTGCGGCTTCACCTAAGAATAAATGTGTGAGTTATTTAATCTCATTATTTGATACAAGTACCACTCACTTAGCGGCTACTATTGATGGTAACCATGTGACTGCTTTTCGGACAGCGGCTACTTCTGCGTTGGCGGTTAAATTTCTTACACCGAATAAAGCATTGAAGATAGCATTAATTGGATCTGGATTTGAAGCACATGGACAGCTTGAGGCAGTGTTACAAATTCGGCAAGCAGAGTTATGTAAAGTATTTAGTCCTACAGAAATTAACCGTAACAAATTTGTAGATGGATTTAAGAAAAATTATCCACATCTGAATATTTCAGCGGTGTCTTCTGCGAAAGAAGCCGTGATTGGATCAGATCTGGTGATATGTGCAGCCCGCTCACATGATGAGTCACCGGTGATTAAGGGGGATTGGTTAAGACCTGGAATGATGATTGTTTCTATAGGATCAACGCTTCCTGAACAAAGAGAAGTTGATTCTATGGTGATTGATAAGTCTGATTTGATTGTGGCAGATATGCCAGATGAAATCACCCTAGACACTGGCGATATGATTGTTGCTAGTAAAGAGGGTGTTCAATTTGCGGACAAGCTCATTTCCTTATCGGATGTCGTGAGCAAGAAATATAAAGTTGATCACTTTGATCAAAAAATATTACTGTTTAAGTCAGTGGGTTCAGCTCTTCAAGATATTGTTGTAGCTGAGATGCTATATGAAAAAGCGACACAAAATTTAATTGGATTAGCAATGCCTGATAGTATTCAACCCGTTTTAAAATGGAATAAATAAGAAAGAGACAAAATGGCAAATTATAAAAAAGAAGATGCGCGTGCTTGGGCTAGACAAAATATGCTGGGTTGTTCAGCTGTCACAATACCAACATTTACCTCAGACCTTAAAAATTTAAATGAGAAGGCGATTCGATTCGACGTACAAAAAGCGCTCGATTTGGGTTATACCTATACACTCTTATGCGCAGAAGTAGCTATCACCCCTGAAGAAAATGCTCAATATACAGCATGGGCTAAAGACACGGTTGGCGATAAAATGAAGCTTATTTTTCATGCGGCATTTGGGACTTTAGCGGACAACATTCATGCGGCAAAACTTGCAGAAAAAGCAGGTGCTGATATGGTCTTGTTGGCCTACCCACCTCAATTTTGGCCATCTACAGAGCAGGAAATCTATGACTATACAAAAGAGTTCTGTGATTCAACCACGATGGGGGTCATGATATTTCCTATTCCTATGTGGGGATTTGAGCGTGTCCATCCTGCAGGAATGTCTCTAAATTTTGTTAGAAAACTTTTAAAAGATATACCTAATATTGTCGCGATTAAATCAGAGCAAGGTTACCCTTTAATTGGTGGGGTATGTGAAATGTTTTATCACTTCAACAAAGAGGTTGTTATTAGTTGCCCCATTGAATCTGATGCAATTCCATTAATGGGTTTCATGAATTTACAGTTTTCAGGAACTAGTAATACGCAGTGGATGAGTGACTATTATCCTAAAGCTTTTGCATTAGCTCAAAAAGGTCAATTTGAAAAAGCCATGGAGCTATATTGGCAAGTTAATCCTGCAAGAGGTGCACACAACGTTGCAACACAAGCTTATTTTGGTGGTGCAGGGGTGTTAAATCGAACGATGTGGAAATACCAAGACTGGTTAGCTGGATTTAATGGTGGCCCATTAAGAGCGCCGGCAATGCGAATTCCTGACCGCTTTATGAAGTCCTTGCGTGCTGGTTTAGTAGCAAGCCATTTACCTGTAACGGATGATCCTGATCATTTATTTATGGTGGGTAGGCATCCAGCTTAACTTTTACAGGAAGATTGAGAGTTCACGGGATCAATTTGCTTTAATTTAGGTCATGACATTGATCGTCAATTGAATAATTGGCATATGATGAAACAATGTCTAGAAAACTTGTTCAAATTGAATGATGAAAATGACTCTTAAATTTAAGTTTTTATGTATTTTTCTTTTAGTTCAGCTATTTAACCCCCTTTTTGCCTTATCTAAAGAAGAGGGGGTAAATGCTTCCGCTGCTGATACGGGACAATCGGTCTTAATCCCTTTTAACTCAGAGCTTGGATTAGCACGTTTAATTAACGCATCAGCTAAAGTTGATTTTCCAGCGCTCGCGAATCAATTTGAAGCACAATCTAATCGGGCTTTTTGTGGTCCAACTACGGCAGCTATTATTCTTAATGCCGTTTATGGAAGAAATCAATCTCTTCCCAGAGATACTAGTCGTATTAAGCCCGAGGATTCTAAAAACTTAAATCCTGGTTTTGATTTAACAGTTCCTCGATTCACGCAAGAAACTGTAATACTTAAGGGGCGTAAAACTCGGGCGCAAGTTTTAGGAGAACCTGTACTTATTAATGGAAATTTAGTACGAGACGGCGGATATCAACTTCGAGAGTTTGATGAAATGCTTCGCGCGAATCAACTTAAAACAAGTTTAAGGATAGTTTCAGATCAAACAAGTATTAATGACATTCGCCAAGAATTCATTAAAAACCTAAAAATGAGTGGAGATTACTTGGTTGTCAATTATCGCCGTGAAGATGTGGGGCAGAAGGGTGGGGCGCATATATCGCCGGTAGGTGCCTATGATGAGGCTTCTGATTCTATATTGATTATGGACGTTAATCCTGCAACACAAGGATGGGTTTGGATGCCGCTAAGTGTCATTGTTAAAGGGATGAAAACCTTTGATAAGATTGAAAACAGGGGTTTTGTCCTTATTGAGGGTTTATAAATTCTCATCATGAAATTACATATTAAGTTTGAGTTCCCTAAAAGAGCTATCGTATTCGTACATGTATTCTCTGGTTTTTTTCTCTGTGGAATGATTGCAAATTTCAATTTGTTGCATGCGCAATCACTGATAACTACTCCTGCGATACCTGAGCCAGAAATGTTTTCTAGGATTGCTGAAAAAAAATTAGCATTAGGTAAAACGATGATGGTAGCGACTGCTAATTCTTATGCTTCGCAAGCAGCCTATGCTATTTTAAAAAAGGGTGGAAATGCAACGGATGCTGCGATTGCGGCGTCGGTGATGTTAACGCTGACAGAGCCCAATGCTACGGGTATTGGTGGCGGTGGGTTCTTAGTGCATTTTGACGCCAAAAGAAAAAAAATTCAGGCCTATGATGGCCGTGAAACTGCACCTGCATTAGCTTATCCTGATCGCTTTCTCTTGGCGAGCGGAGAAGTCATGCGTTTTGAAGATGCGATGACGAGCGGTCGGGCAGTCGGTACTCCAGGGCTTTTAAAGATGCTAGAGAAGGTTCATCAAACTCACGGAAAGTTACCTTGGAAGCAAATTCTACTTCCAACAATTCAGCAATCCCAGCAGGGTTTTATATTATCTGATCGTCTTCATATTCTGATTCAAAAAGACCCTTACTTAAAAAATAATCCTGAGGCGAGAAAATATTTTTATAACCAACAGGGGGTGGCATTTGAGGTCGGTACCTTGATTAAAAATCCCGAATTAGCCAAGGTTCTCCATGAAGTCGCAGAACATGGAGCTCATGCTTTTTACACAGGATGGATTGCAAGAGATATTGAGCGCGCTGTTCAAAAGAATGCTCATCCGGGTGATTTGACGATTAAGGACTTATCTAGATACAAAGCAAAAGAGCGTCCAATTTTATGTCATACCTATCGGATTTGGAATATTTGTGGCATGCCTCCCCCTTCATCTGGTACTTTGGCTATTTTGCAAATGCTGGGCATCTTAGAATCCTTTCCGATGTCTGACTATCCTGCGAATACATGGCAAGGTATACATTTATTTTCCGAGGCGGGGCGCCTAGCTTTTGCGGATCGTGATGAATACATTGCCGATCCAGACTTTGTTGTGCCACCCATTAAGGGGATGCTAGATTCTACGTATATTCAAAAAAGAAGAGCTCAAATCAACTGGAATAAATCCTTACAAAAGGCTTTGCCAGGTCAACCTGAAGGTACTTTAGCCCAGTATTCTTCGGATAGTTTGTCAGAGGCAGCGGGCACGAGCCATATTTCTGTTATTGATTCTTGGGGGAATGCAGTTTCACTCACGAATACGATTGAATCACAATTTGGCTCTCGGATTATGGTCGATGGTTTTTTACTCAACAATCAACTGACTGATTTTTCATTAACACCAGTGATAGACGGAAAGTTGGTCGCGAATCGTGTGGAGCCCTATAAACGTCCTAGAAGTTCTATGGCGCCACTTCTAATATTTGATCGGCATGGAAATTTAGTCATGAATATTGGATCGGCGGGCGGGAGTGGCATTATTAATTACCTAGCTAAAACTCTAGTTGCAGTGATGGATTGGAATATGAATATTCAAGATGCAATTAGCTTACCTAATTTTGGAAGTCGGAACAAAGAGACTGAGCTTGAACAAATGGGATCCTGGGATTCTGTAATTGGTTCACTAAAAGAAAAGTCCCATATGATTAAGTATTTTGATGCGCCAAGTGGTTTACATGGAATTGTTCGAGCGCCAACATTCAGTCAGGGAAAATTTTCTAATCAAGACCGGACCGATATAAATACAAGTAATTGGATCTTATTTGGTGGTGCGGATCCAAGAAGAGAGGGAGTTGTTCTTGGAGATTGAGAACTTATTCTAGATCGCAGATTAGGGTATCAACGGATACTGTATTAAAAATATTTGTCTTACTGTATAGGGATAACCAATTACACGTGAGACATATGAATAAATATATCTATAGCTATGTTTATAGCTTTTTCTTAAGCTTTTTTGTTTTGTCATCTCATTTGGCTTTTGCTCAAGCATTAGATATATCCAAAGTTGCGATTCAGGGGCGAGTTACCGCATCTTCTGAAGGTGCTATCGAGGGGGCTGTTATTAGCGCCAAGAAAGATGGCTCGGTCATAACAATCTCCGTAGTCAGTCATGTGAATGGTGACTTCGCATTTCCAAAGGAAAAGATTCCTGCCGGCAATTACACAATAACGATTCGAGCAACAGGATTTGAATTAGAGCGTCCAATTAAAGTTCAGGTCAGTGATAAAAGTACAGCTATACAAAATATATCTTTGAAAACAGTCAAAGATATTGCCACACAGATGACAAATGCTGAGTGGATGGCGAGTATGCCGGGTTCTGAGCGCGAAAAGAAAACCTTACTGACTTGTGTGACTTGTCATACATTAGAGAGAGTTGTAAATTCTAAATACAGTTCAGAGGAGTTTTTAAAAATCGTTTTGCCTCGTATGCAAGGCTATGTTAATCAAAGTATGCCTGGAATGCCGCAAATGCGAAAAGGTGCTCGTCTAATGGAAGAGCAAGGTGAAGATCGCGTTCGTATATACAAAGAAATGGGTGATTTTCTCGCTAACATTAATTTGCATAATCGGCAAACTTGGAATTACCCTCTAAAAACTTTCCCTCGTCTTAAGGGGGAAGCAACCAATGTGATTTATACCGAATATGACTTACCAAGACCATTGATACAACCGCACGATGTGATTTTGGATCAAGAAGGTCAAGTATGGTTCTCCAGTTTTGGCGAGCAAAAAATCGGAAAAATGAACCCTGCAACGGGTGCCCTCAAAGAATTTGATGTGGACATATCTAAGCCAGATTTTCCTACGGGGATATTGGCTATTCGAGGGGATCGGTCAGGTAAATTGTGGATTGGTAATATGTATCAAGCATCCATTGCGCAATTTGATCCAAAGACTGAAAAATTTAAGTATTTCACACCACCTACAGCTGAAAATTTACCTTCGACACAACTCAATCAAATTGCACCTTGGAATATTGATGTAGATGGTAAAGTTTGGACTCAAAATAGTGGCTTTGCAGGTGTACATCGATTTGATTTAAAGACGGGAGCGATTGAGACTTGGTCGCCGTTTAAAGGATCTAAGTTACAACATAATATCTACGATGTGATTACAGATTCAAAAAATAACTGTTACTTTACTGATTTTCGCCAACAGGAAATTGGTCGAATTGATGCCAAAACTGGAGCGGTGACATTTTATAGTTTTGCGACTAAAGAAGCTTCACCGCGTCGAGGTTCTATGGATTCTGAGGATAGATTATGGGTGGGAGAATACAGGGGCCACAAAATTGGAATGCTTGATACCAAAACTGGTGAGATGAAAGAATGGTTGGTTCCGACACCTTACTCAGCACCCTATGATGTTGTTTTAGATAAAAAACAATATGCTTGGACTGGATCAATGACTACAGATCGTGTTGCAAGGCTCAATACTATTACCAATCAATTTATTGAGTATCAATTACCTAGATCAACCAATATTAGACGTGTTTTTGTAGATGATCGGGCTGAACAACCGGTTTTATGGATTGGCAGTAATCATGGAGCCTCCATTATTAAATTGGAGACTTTTTAACGTATTGCAACGACGAAGGGGATGGCGATGTTACAGAATTCACCACGTAGAAATTTCTTAATGACATTGAGTGCTTTGGGCGGAATGACTGCCTTAGGCTCATCTCAATTTTCAATGGCGGCAAATCAGGCGCAGTGGGAATTTTTACCCCCCTTGCCCATATCTTCTGGTGAACTCGTTGGCGCCACTGTTGGAAATAGTCTGCATGTGATGGCCGGATTAGATGATATTTTGTATTCCCCTAGAGGTTTGTCTTATCGGTTTGATAAAGGGGCATCGACTTGGACCAAGTTAAAGGATATGCCGTTTCCTGCGCACCACATTGCGATTGTTGCGATGAATGACAAAATTTATGTCTTTGGTGGATTTGTCAAACCGGGTGAAGAAAAGGTATGGCAGCCTATCAATAATGCTTGGGAATATAACCCCGCCAATGATCAGTGGAAAGCATTGGCACCGATGGGTAAAGCAAGAGGAAGTGCGCAGGCTGTTGTGGCAGGCGGGAAAATTTATGTCATCGGTGGAGCAAGTTCAAATGCCAAAACAGGCCCTGGAACAGCAATACCCAGGGGTTCTAATGCGCACATTGTGGTTAATGATGTAGAAGAATATGATCCTAAAACAAATCAATGGCGTACTCGTACACCGATGCCAACCCCCCGAAACCACTTTATTGCCGGAGAGGTCGGGGGTAAGATATATGCGATTAATGGAAGGATTGGCGCCGTTTTTGTCACATTATCTGCTGTAACGGATCTAATAGAAGAATATGATCCTGTAAACGATACTTGGTTACTCGTTGGGCGAGCTCCTACAAGCCGAAGTGATGTTGGAGGTGGGGTCTATAACGGAAAAATTTATGTTACAGGTGGTGAGTATCAGGATGCTAAGCGAAAAATGACATTTTGGGTGATAGAGGCCTATGATCCTGCCACTAAATCTTGGGAGACCTTGCCTCATATGCAGGTAGCTAGACATGGTTTTGCTGGTGCAGTTTTAGGTAATCAGCTCCATATTGTCGGTGGAAGCTTCCAGTCAGACGGGATGCCTGGGGCAGCTTCACCGATGGGCTCTCATGAAGTGATTAAGTTATAGGCTAATTAGCACTTCAAAGCATTTATAGTGATAGAGCTAAAGTAGGACAGTCGATTACAATATCGACTGTGTGTTGGTAAAGCTCGTGCCAAAATACACATTTTCCTTTACTTGAACGATCCAGCTCCAGCTGGTAAAAGCTGAGATTGCATGATTACCCTGAATAACGTCGTACTTCGCCGTAGTAGTAAATTATTGTTAGATAAAGCCTCGGTTAATCTCAACCCGGGTGAAAAAGTAGGCCTTGTAGGTCGAAATGGTGCTGGCAAATCAACTTTGTTTGCATTGCTGAATGGCACATTACATGAAGATGGTGGGGATTTTTTTATTCCCAAGTCATGGCGTATGGCACAAGTTGCCCAACACATGCCAGAAACAGAAGACAGTGCGACTGATTTTGTTTTAGGGGGTGATACACGTTTGCAAGAACTAAAAGAAGTTCTTGCGCAAGCAGAAGCATCTGAAGACGGCATGGCTATGGCGCATGCTTATACGGATTTGGCAGATGCAGGTGAACATGATTCCGTTCCAAGAGCTCAAGCCTTGATTCTTGGATTAGGATTTAAAAACTCAGAGCTTGATCAGCCGGTGAATAGTTTTTCAGGAGGATGGAGGATGCGCTTACAACTTGCGCGAGCCCTGATGTGTCCTTCTGACTTATTGTTACTCGATGAGCCGACTAATCACTTAGATTTAGATGCGCTCGTTTGGTTGGAGGCCTGGCTGAAGAGATATGCAGGAACCATGATTGTTATCAGTCATGATCGTGAATTTTTGGATGCCATTACAGATGTTACCTTGCATATTGAGCATGCAAAGCTAACTCGCTATGGTGGCAACTACAGTACTTTTGAATTAATGAGGGCAGAGCAGATGGCTTTGCAACAGGCATCATTTGGTAAGCAGCAAGAAAAGATTGCGCACTTACAAAAGTTTATTGATCGCTTCAAAGCCAAAGCCAGTAAAGCAAAGCAAGCACAAAGTCGTGTTAAGGCTTTGGAGAGAATGGAAAAGATTGCGCCAATACTTGCGGATGCTGAGTTTACATTTGAGTTTAAAGAACCGATTAATTTACCTAATCCGATGTTAGCAATTGCAGATGCCAGTTTTGGTTACCACATCGATGGATCTGAAAAAATCATTATTCGCTCTGTCAATAAATCGGTTTTAGCAGGGCAACGAATCGGAATATTAGGAGCCAATGGTCAAGGAAAGTCGACGTTAGTTAAAACGATTGCCAGATCAATACCGCAGTTGAGTGGAATCGTAACCGAGGGTAAGGGTTTAAATGTTGGCTACTTTGCTCAGCAAGAATTAGATGTATTAAGGCCAGAAGACACACCGCTTGAACACATGATTAAATTGGCTAAGCAGCAAGGTCCTCAAAGTAATGAGCTTAGTAAAGAACAAGATTTAAGAAACTTCTTAGGCACTTTTAACTTTTCTGGTGATATGGTTAAGCAGACTGTTGGCACGATGAGTGGTGGTGAAAAAGCACGTCTCGTTCTTGCAATGATTGTTTGGCAGCGTCCTAATTTACTCCTACTTGATGAGCCTACAAACCATTTAGACTTAGCAACACGTGAGGCTTTATCGGTTGCGCTTAATGAGTTTGAGGGAACGGTGATGTTGGTCAGTCATGACCGAGCTTTACTTAGGGCTGTTTGTGATGAATTCTGGTTAGTTGGACGTGGTGAGATTAATCCATTTGATGGTGATTTAGATGATTATCAAAAGTATCTACTTGAAGAATCAAAACGACTTCGTGAAGAAGCAAAGAGCAATTTAAATGTAGCTTTGATGAATACGGTTAAAGAAGTCGCGCCTATAAAAGACGAATCAAATCAATTAAAACAGGATAAAAGTCCTAATCCATTGACACCTGCTTCAAAAAACTTAAGAAAAACATTAGCTAAGCTTGAGAAGAAGATTGGCGAATTGCAGGAGAAAAAAGATATTTTGGAAGCAGGACTAGCAGAACAACTTTCTAATGACGAGATTATTCAAAGAGGGGTCGAATTAAAAAACATACTTGATGAGCTTGGTCTTTTGGAAGAACAGTGGCTCAACATGACACAAGAAATTGAAGAGTTAGAGCAGAGTGTTTCATAAAATTTTTTACCATTGTGTCTGAAAAAGGTTTAATCTAATTCTAATCACTTAAGGAGAATAGTCATGGCTAAAGGTCAGCAAAGAAAAACTAAAGAAACAAAAAAACCTAAAAAAAGTCCTAAACCAGCGATAAACGTATAAATAAGCTCAAATTCTTTTCTATCGTCAGTTTGTTTTAAAATTAAACGATGAAAAAAATACGAATATGGGATTTACCAACTCGCTTATTTCACTGGGCTCTAGCGCTTTGTGTTTTAGGTAGTTTTATTTCGGTCAATGTAGGTGGTTTATATATGCAGTGGCATGCTTACTTTGGCATTGCCATTTTAGGCCTCATTCTCTTTCGGCTGATTTGGGGATTTGTGGGCACCCACTACGCCAAATTTTCTCAATTTATCAAAGGTCCGAAAGCAATCAAGGCCTACCTTCAAAATCCAAAGAATGAAGCAGGTCATAGTCCTATTGCTGGTTTGTCTGTTGTGGTGGTTTTGGTTTTCTTTGGTTTTCAGGCGATTTTGGGATTATTTACGACTGATGAAATTGCTTTTGATGGGCCACTCGCTAAATATATATCCAATGAGTGGGTAGATATTTTTAGCCATTTACATCAGTTTAATCAATTCATACTTATTGGAATAGTGGTTTTGCATGTTGGAGCAATCATTTTCTATAAATATATCAAGAGAATCAATCTTACTCAGGCAATGCTGACAGGTGACAAAGACAGCCAAGATATGTCGGTGGATGAGCCTATTTCAGCTAAAGATGATGGCAATCATCAAATAAAAGCACTGGTCATCTTTTTGATGATTGCCAGTGCTTTTTATTACATCTTTATTCTACGACTAGGGACTTAGTCCCTTTAAAGGGGCAAATTATTTCTTTCTAAAGTCGTCGTGACAGCCTTTACAAGCTTGACCTGTTGCTCCGAAAGCTTTTTTGATTGCCTCGAGATCGCCAGAATTAGCCGCCACTTTTAAAGCAGCAGTTGTTTCTTGCAGCTTATCAGCATTAGATTTAAATTTATCAGCATTGCTCCAGACTTCAGGAAGGGCATTGCCACCTTCGTGGCCAGGTCCAAATCCCTGCCAAGGAAGCGTTGATAACATGGCAACAATATTGGCATCACTTGCAACAGCATCTTTGTTATAAGGTGCGCCTTTGACAACGGCGCCAATTCTGCCAAAATGAGTACTCATGACGGTCAATGCTGCTTTACGGTATTTAATAGCATCTTCACTTTTAGCGAATTGTGCTTGAGATAATATAGGTAATGTTACTGTTGCAAATAGTGCAACTGCTTTTAGTTTGAGGGATATTTTCAAAGTAAACTCCATGAATAATTATTGTGGGAACTTGTATATTACTAAAAAAAGATGAACATCACAGAAACTCCATGAAATACCCAAAAAGAAAGTCTTAATTCAATGAAAAATGCTCAATTTAGTCAAGAAGCTTTAGTTCTAAGTCATATGGGTTTCTATGTTCGAGACTTAAATCTGATGTCGAACTTTTATCAAGACGTTTTAGACTTTACCGTTACTGACCAGGGTGACCTTGGTTCTATGCAGATTGTATTTTTAAGTCGTGATCCAACAGAGCATCACCAAATTATTTTAGCCTCAGGAAGACCCGAGGACTTGGGATTTGGGTTGATCAATCAAATTTCTTTTAAAGTTCCAGACTTAAATTTTTTAAGAATTTTTCATCAAAAGGCTAAAGAGCATGCACTTGTTACTGACTTAGTGAGCATTACTCACGGGAATGCGGTTTCTATTTATTTTCGGGATCCTGAGCTTAACCGTATTGAAATATTTATGGATTCTCCCTGGTATTGTGAGCAGCCTCTTCGGGTTGAAATTGATTTACAACAATCAGATGAGGAAATTCTAAAGATCGTTAAAGACCTAGCGATGAGTCGCCCAAATTTTTCTTCTCGCCAAGACTGGTTAGAAAAAACGAAAAGTAAAATGGGGTATTAAGCTTTTACTTCAGGCGGATGAGCTTCAAATTTTTTGGCAGTATGTCTAAATATCCAGAGTAATCCACAAGCTGCAATGCCTAGACTCACGCTATTGCCCATCCAAAAGCCACCTGCGCCGATTAGCCATTCAGGGGTTATTTCAAATGAATTAAAGGCGAGTAGATAGCCTCCAGCTAAACCCACACCCCATAGGGATATTGCATAGATACACATGGGCAAGAAAGTGACTTTATATCCTCTGAGAATAAATGCGGCGGTGACCTGAAGGGCATCAACTGCTTGATAAAAGGCAATGAATAAAAATAGTTGTTTGGCAACGACTCTAGCTTCTGGTCCAGGTGAGTACAAATTGAGTAGGTAGTCCTGAAATACCCAGACCAGCACCCCTAAAATAATGCTTGTTGAGACGGTAAAAATAACTGCAGACCATCCGACTTGTTCAGCTTCAAACTCTTTTTGTGCTCCAATACGCTGAGCAACTGTGGTCATGGTTGCGACGGATAATGACAGGGGGACCATGTACAAGACGGTTCCCATATTAGAAATGATTTGATGGCCGGCTAACACTTGGACGCCAAAGCGGGCGATGAAGATGGCCATAAAAGCAAAGGAAGTCACTTCGATCAGGTAGCTAAATCCAATAGGAGCTCCTAATTTGACGAGAGTCCAAATCTTTTGCCAGTTAGGTGGCGTGAATTTTTCAAAAACTTTAAATTTTTCATAGCTAGGATGCCAGAAGACAAGTCCTAACATACTCAAAAACCAAAACCACTGAACAATGACTGAGGCGAGTGCGCAACCTGGCCCACCCATTGCTTCAATGCCAAGACCACCAAAAATAAATAAATTATTGAGAGGTATTTTTATACCAAGACCGAATATTTGTAGGGCGGTCACTACTTTAGGTCTAGAGATTGCATTATGAAAAGACATGAGGGTTCTCATACCCATCGTTGCTGGGGTACCGATTGCGAGGTAGCGCAGATAGAGTTTTGCTTTTTCTTGAATATTGGGAGAAAGTTTTCCGATGGAGATTAAGATTTCTGGATGCAGTAAGCAGAAGATTCCAATTGAAGATAAAACAATTGAAAGCCAAAAGGTTTGTCGAACTTCTTCGCCAATTTCAGAATAGCGACCTGCGCCAAATAATTGTCCGGCAATCGGATTAAGTGCAGTGATAACTCCTGTTAAGCCGACATAAATACTAATAAAGATTGCAGAAGCAATTCCTAAGGCTGCTAGGTCATCGGTTGAATAACGGGCCGTCATAGCGGTATCCATGACGCCAAAAAGAATCACTGCTAATTGCCCGACTAATATCGGACCAGCAAGTTTTAAAATTTGAGGAACATCACGTTTTAATTGACTAGGAAGGTGTGCTATGGTGGCAAAAAAAGGCATATATATTATTTTTCTGGGGTGGCGTGGTATAGGCGAAGTCGTTCATCACGGTCACTATCTCGTCGATCTTCCCAAATTAAGGTTAAGGTTTGACGATTCAATTGAGCGCTTTTTTTAAGTTCTTCTGCAGAATGGGTTAAAAGATAGTTACATTGTGGGTTATCGTGAAGCGGCAAGCCAGTAAAGTAAGCAAAAGAGGCAAGTTGCGCATCTCCTAAATAAGTACTATCAATACAAATAGCATCTTTGGGGAGAGCTTTTGCAAAACGTTCGGCAACAGGCCGATAGGTTTTTGCATAATCAATAGTTGGCAGCCATAATGTCATCAGTAGAACCCACATGAGGGTGGTGCCAGACGCAGAAATAATTAAGCAACGCCAAATAACACGAGGTGCTCTGGTGATTCTCCAGCGAACAATATAGATCCAGAATACGGTAATAAATAGGGCAAGCAAGAAGCTAAAGATATTAAAGCGAGCAACAAAGCCCGGTAAATATCTAGAGACGTTATCAGCTGTTACTTGAGGGTAGCCAGTTATTTTGGCAAACCAAATCACCCAAATAAAAACACCTGTAATTGAAAATGTAAAGAGCGACAGCCAGTCAATAAAATTAATCAGTCGACGCTTTAAAAATGGTAGGCCAAATGCTGCCAGAATAACCATAGGTGGTATTAAAAGGAGGAGGTCATGTTCACTCAAATCCTTCATAAATAGCAAAAGGAGGAACTCGGCAAGAAGTAACAAACCGGGAACAACAAGATGCGTTGCATTCCATCCACGAAGGCCGTTTTTCCCCCACAAATAAATTCCCCAAAAACAAAGTGGCCAAACGGGCCAGGCATAGGCCCAGAAGTTAACTCCCAAAAACTCTAAGGACTGAGGCGAGAGGTGGGCTTGTAGGGATTCTCTTCCCCACCAGATATAGAGGGCTTGATTTATTTGAGATGAAGATAGGTGACTTATCCACCAAAGTACTGGCCAAATACTCAGAATAAGGGTCAATACGACAAGTAATGAAACTAGCCATCGGCCTCTAATTCTTGTTTCTGAGACTAAAAAGGTCAGAAGTGTTGTAAGACCAAGAAAAACGGTAGTCCATAACATACCTGAAAGACTCATTATTCCTAAAGCAAGGCCAGTCCATGCGCCACCTTGTAACGGCTTATCAAAGCCACGCACGATACCGTAAACCAAAAGGCTAATGCTCCACATGCTAACGACCATGGGCGATGCCTCATGAACTCGTATGGCGAGTCCCACACAGGCTAAAAAAATAAGTAGGGCTGCATCTGCGATTGTTTTGCCGTATTCACGGGAAGTGGGTTGACCACCTAAGGCAAATTCCATGGGTTGAACTTCGGGGCGTCGCCCTAATAAGTATGTTGAGTACCAAATCGTAGCGGCTGTCAAAATAAAGCATAGCCCAGGTAGTAAACGAGCGGCGTTGACTTCACCGATCCACGGACCCAATAATTGAATAGAAGCCGCTCCTAGCCAGTAAGGCAATGGCGCCCCTATGAGCTCGTTGCGCCCTGCAATATGAGGGAGGATCCAATCGATCCAATTGCCATGTGCAATAGTCCACATCACGCCAAAGCCTTCAGCATCATCGTTCTTCCAGGGGTCATGTCCAAATAGACCTGCAAGAGCGTAGATTAAAGTGATGATAATCATGGCTCGGCGTGGAATCGATACAGTTGCTGCTGCGGTAAGTTTTAGAGCCTGATTCATGAACTAATTTTAGTTGAAGGGATCTGAAGGTACAAAAAAAGGCAGCCTAATTGAATAGGGCTGCCTACATTTGAGTGGTCGACTGCGACTATTAAGGCTTCGCTGCTGTTTTAGCGCCAGCTTTTGAACCAAATTTCTGACGGAATTTCTCAACACGACCAGCTGTATCCATAATTTTCTGGGTACCAGTATAAAAAGGATGTGATTCAGAAGAAGTCTCAATTTTTGACAATGGATACTCTTTACCATCTTCCCAAACAATTTTTTCTCTGGTGTTAATTGTAGAGCGGGTTTTAAAGCTGAAGTTGTTTGAAACATCAACAAAAACAACTTCTTTGTAATCAGGGTGAATGCCAGGTTTCATAATTATTCCTTAGTATGTTCAGGGAGCCGTTACCTTACTTTAGGGGTAATGTAATACTTTCCTACGAAAACGAAGATTATGCCATAAAACATCAATTTAGGCCAAAAATCCTCATAAAATCATGCGTATTTAGCCACCGCGACGCATCATATCGAAAAATTCAGCATTATTTTTAGTTGATTTGAGCTTATCAACGATAAAGTTCATCGCTTCAATATCATCCATATCAGCCAATAGCTTACGCAAAATCCAGATTTTTTGCAAAATATCAGGCTTGACTAACAATTCTTCACGACGAGTTCCAGATTTGTTGAGGTTAATAGCCGGATAAATACGACGTTCAGCCAAGCGACGTTCTAAATGAACTTCTAAGTTGCCTGTACCTTTAAATTCTTCGTAGATCAAATCATCCATGCGGCTGCCGGTTTCAATCAAGGCTGTTGCAATGATTGTTAAGGAGCCACCTTCTTCGATATTACGTGCTGCACCAAAGAAACGTTTTGGACGTTGTAAGGCATTTGCATCCACACCACCTGAAAGTACTTTTCCAGAGGAGGGAACCACTGTGTTGTAGGCACGTGCTAAACGCGTAATTGAGTCAAGAAGGATGATGACGTCCTGTTTCATTTCGACGAGTCTTTTTGCTTTTTCAATCACCATTTCAGCCACTTGAACGTGTCTTACTGCTGGTTCATCAAATGTTGATGCAACCACTTCACCCCTAACAGAGCGCTGCATTTCAGTGACTTCTTCTGGGCGCTCATCAACGAGGAGAACAATGAGGACTGCATCGGGATGATTCGTAGATATTGCGTGAGCAATATGCTGCATCATGACGGTCTTACCTGATTTTGGAGAGGCAACTAACAGGCCACGTTGTCCAAAACCAATAGGGGCGATCATATCGATGATACGTCCTGTTAGATTTTCTTCAGCTTTAATATCACGCTCTAAACTCATTGGACGATCAGGGTGAAGAGGTGTTAAGTTCTCGAACATGATCCGATTTTTTAATGCCTCTGGAGCGATGCCATTAACCTTATCAACTTTGACTAGAGCAAAATAACGCTCTCCCTCTTTAGGGGTTCTTACTTCACCTTCTACACCGTCTCCGGTGTGAAGATTAAATCGTCTAATTTGTGCGGGAGAAATATAAATATCATCAGGGGAAGCAAGATAAGAAGACTCAGGTGAACGAAGGAAACCAAATCCGTCTGGTAGGACCTCTAAAACGCCATCTCCAAAAACCGTTTCGCCATTTTTAGCGCGATTTTTAAGAATTGCAAACATTAACTCTTGCTTGCGCATCCGTTGAGTGTTTTCAATTTCGAGTGAGGCTGCCATTTCCAAAAGAGCGGAAACGTGGAGTACTTTAAGTTCGGTGAGTTGCATAGGGGGAGGTTTGAGAGTAGCTAAGAGGTTAAGAGAAACAAGATAGTTTAAGAATCAGAAGAACTTTCTTTAAACGAGGAGGAAAAATTACGATAGGGATGATAAAAATGGTTTAAAAGAGATTTGGGTGATTAAACAGGATTAGAAAGGTTATGTTTTCGGAGGTATTCAATTCGCCCATCGTTTGGCACAAGATAAAATGGCACCTTGGTGAATTGAGTTTTTAAACTAAGTAAAGCTAGAACTATTTGATGAATCATCTTACCACTAACTTTAATGAACCATTTTAACCAAGGATGTTCTTTGTTAAAAAAACAACACAGAACATCCTCAAAGCGTCAAATTATTAAATATTAGAGTCTAAAAAAGCAACTAATTGCGATTTAGCGAGAGCGCCCACTTTTTGAGCAGCTATTTCACCATTTTTAAACAGAATCAACGTTGGGATACCTCGGATTCCATATTTGGCAGGAATTGCTTGATTTTCATCAACATTAATTTTTGCTATTTGAATTTTATCGCCGTATTCCTTAGCAACCTCTTCCAAAATTGGGGCAATCATTTTACAAGGACCGCACCATTCCGCCCAAAAGTCGAGCAAAACAGGTTTGGTGGACTTAACGACATCCTCTTCAAAAGAACTGTCTGTAATATGTTTAACGCTCTCACTCATATCAATCCTTAGTCATCAATTAATTTTTTTATTGTATCCGTTTAAACGAATTCATTCGTATATATTAGCAATAATGAGTTTATCGTGCTTTAAATCTTAAATTTTTCATATATGCTCCATTCCGGTTCCATTCAGCCAAATGCCAATGCATTGGCACAACTAGCGACGCATATTTGGGAATTTACCCTCAAAGAAAATAAACGTGTTCAAGTTGTTATGAGCTCAGGGGGAGCGGTATTTTCTCTTCGTCAGGAATTAGAAAAGCAGCGCCCATCACAGTTACCACCTCACCTTGTATTTTTACCTCGTATTTTGGGGCTGACCCAATGGTTAAGTTTTGCGCCTGGGTTGGAGTTATTTCCTAGGGAGAGGTCTCTCGTGGAACGTTTGGAGATCATTTACCACCATTTAGTTCAATTTGAGGGGATTCAGAAATATCTAGGAGTAATTGGGGAAGGGGGATTGTGGGCTTTAGCGCAATCAGTTTTATTGGCCTGTGATGAACTCTCGAACGCCAACTTAGATTTTGAAAGATTTAATTCAAACCAAAATCAAGATGCTCACCAACATGCTGAAATGATTTTTGAAGGCTTACTTAAAAAAACATACCCGCAAAAATTACAAGAGCTACTACAAATCGATGCGCAGTTAATTACCCATTTGTGGCGCTTTACAAGTACGGTGGATGATCCGGTTGCAAGGCGCCGGTTATCGTACCAACTGTATGAGCAGGATATTCAAGCGGAGCAATCCTTGCCACCGTTGGTATGGGTTGAATTGAGTCAATACATAGGTACAGAGAAGAAAATTCAGGAGCGTTATTTGCAGGGATATGCCAAGCATCATGAGGTAATGAAGGTTGATATTGACTGGCAAGTAGGCGCTTTATGGCCTGAATGCGCATCTGAAGATCAGACCATAGATACCCACGTAATACAAAATAATCGTCAGCAGTTAAAGTCAAAATCCATTCATTTAATAGGGATGAAATCTTTTGAACAAACCGCCATTGCTGCGGCTAGTCGAATTGAACAATATTTCATTGAGGGTCAAAAAGAGGGGCATAAAAAAGTAGCTTTAGTAGCGCAGGATAGGCTATTAGCTAGACGTGTTCGCGCAATTATTGCGCGCTTAGGTGATGGCGTTAGTGTTCGAGATAGTACTGGTTGGAAACTCTCAACCACCAGTGTTGCTGCTGCAGTTCACAGTTGGATCGATGTTATTCGATCGCCCCAAGGACCGTCGGTAGAAGAATTACTGAAGTTTTTAAAGAATCCTCTGATTCGGTGGCAAGCTCTGCTAAAAGGGCTTGATTCTTTAAATAGTTCGGGATCTACAGACGTTCAAGTGGTTGATTTGGTATGGCAAATTGAACAACGCTTAAGAGCAACAGAAGTCAGTGGGAGTTGGGTAGATATTGTCATTGCGCTAGAGGGTCGCCTTAAAACGAATTCAGCGAGTCGAGGAGATGGATGGTCTGCAAAACTACCGCCATTAAATATTGCATTACAGCTTATTCTTGTATTAAAAAAGTTATCAGAAGAATGGCATTTATCTAACCGTCATGGTGCAGCTTGGAGTGCGCTATTTATTGCGCAGTTAAAACTTTTAACGATGTGGGAGCGGCTAGAGGCGGATCCAGCTGGCAATCAAATGATTGAGCAAATCAATGCGATGCAGGTGATGATTCAGACATTAATTTCTAAAAATAGTTGGGTAAGCTTATTTGAGCTATTGATTGAGGATGGGTCCTATATTGAAAGTTCAAGGTTAGCGCTTTTTCAATTGGAAATTTTGCCCTTATCGGCATTACGACTTCGACATTTCGATGCGGTCATTATGGTGGGTTGTGATGACAAGCAATTTCCGAATTTCTCTGAATCAACAATGTTCTTTTCTTCTTCATTGATTCAAAGCTTAGGGATGAAGGGTGTTGAAGAAGAATACCGGCAACAGGCAAGAGATTTTTCGCAGTTGTTGTTAACCTATCCCCATATTGACTTATTTTGGCAAACACTAGGTAATGGTCAAGAGGTTCAGCGACCTTCTTCTTTTATTACACGCTTAGGGCGAGATTTTCCTGAGCTTAAGTCTCAAGAGATCGATTTGCCAAAACAAAGCCTTATTACTCAGTCCATAGGTATGTCAAGTGCAAGTTGGGATATAAGCTCTTATCCTTTGCCAGAAAAAATCAGTCCTAGCGGATATAAAACTTTGAGGGAGTGTCCCTACAAGTTTTATGTCTCTCGTCTTCTTAAGGTGAGTGCTCCAAAGGGATTTGGTGAGAAAAATGAATACGGCATGATGGGTGAGGTTTTACATGAAACCATGGGGCAGTTTTTTAATGAGTACAAGACGATAGCTGTTCAGGGCAATAAAAAAGAATGGATGGTTCAGCGTTTGACAGAGATTTCTCAACAATTTTGGCAACCACTGATTGCGATGAGTGGAAAAAACCTCACCTATTTTCAAGATTGGTTAAATTACATTCCAAAATTAATCGATTGGCAATTAAAACGTGAGCACAGTGGTTGGTTCTTTAATCATTCGGAACAGTGGGTCAGCTTTGAACTTTCACTTGGTGAAGATTTGAAGGTGGTGATTGAAGGTCGTGCCGATCGATTTGATGTTTCCGAAAAATCGAATGAAGCAGAGGTTATCGATTATAAGTTTCAGAGTGCTGATAAATTTAAACACAAATCAAAATATGTGGATGATGACCCACAATTACTTATTTATGCAATAGCGGCTAATCAAAAACCCCTCGTGAATGGGCTGACTATTCATCGGGGACTATGGGTTTCATTAAAAGACGACGGCAAGGAGAATAAGGATCAAGAATTTCCGATTAATATAACTTCCGGTACTTTAAAAGACTTACAAGATTCGATGAATAAGAGTATTGGCGCTATATGGCAAGGAGAGGCGATGAAGGCCACAGGGCCAGAGAGTGTTTGTCAGTATTGCGAGGTTCGTGGGCTATGTCGCAAGGGGATGTGGACTAATGACTGATTTCTCTATTAATCTAGCTTGCGATCCAGGCCGTTCAATCATTATTGAAGCCTGTGCTGGAAGTGGTAAGACTTGGATTTTAATCTCTCGAATTTTACGGCTTCTTTTAGCTGGCACTAAACCTCATGAAATTCTGGCGATTACATTTACTCGAAAAGCTGCACAAGAGATTCATGAGCGTCTTGAAAAAATACTTATTGAACTCGCTAACGCTTCTGATGAACAGATTCAAATCATGCTGGTTGATCGCGGTATGGAGGTGGAGCAAGCTGCTAACCATATTGAGGATGCTCGTGGATTGCTAGAAAAGGTATTAGCAAGTCCACAAAAAATCTCGATTGATACTTTTCACGGATGGTTTGGAAGACTATCTCGGGCAGCTCCAATCGGTAGTGGCATCTTTCCTGGTCAAGGCTTGCGTGAAGATTTTCAGCGATTGTTAAATGAATCCTTATCAGCATGGTGGATAAATTTGGGGGCATACTCATCACAGACCAGTCAGACTCAAAAGAAATCTTATTCAAAAACAGCATTGCAAGAAATTGAAATATTACAAAAGCATTATTTGAAATTAGGTGAACTGCTTCCACCTCAGGGTATTGAAAGCATATTGACCGGGAAAATGAGCTTAATTGCAAATCGCGCTTCTTGGGCTAAATTTAAGAAGCAGTGTGAGAGTCGATTGAAGACGCCTATGCAAGTGATTAGAGAAACTTTTTTTCTTTGTAGTACACCTGATCCGATTCAATCCTTTGATTGGGGGGCATTTGAAAAAAATATAGCGCGATTAGCTCACGGAAGTCCAACGCAAATCAAGAGTTATGAAAAGTTAAAAGATATTTGTGAAAAACATCACAATAACGATTCAATAGAAGATTTAATTCCCGTATTAAATGGAGAATTTTTTACAGATAAGGGTACTCCTAGGCAATCTCATGGAGAAGCAGCAGGAGTTTTAAAGAAGTATTTAGAGGCTCAAGGGGCTTTGCAGGAATATCACGACATCTTTCGAATATGCATTGATGTATTAGAAGTACGTAAAAAATGGGTAATGCACCAGCAGCTCGTAGAGCTGAATGAGGCATGGATTGTTTTAGGTGAATCCATGTTAATTGCTTATGAAGATGCCAAAAGGCGTTTAAGGGTTCAAGACTTTAATGACTTAGAGTGGCAAACGCTTTCCTTAATGGAACAAGAAACGACAGCAGCCTATTTGCAAGTTCGATTAGATGCCCGTTATAAGCAGATCTTGATTGACGAATTTCAGGATACCAATCCATTGCAATGGCAAATCTTACAAGCTTGGTTTAATGCTTATGAGGCTGATGCTAATAAACCTAAAGTATTTATTGTGGGTGATCCAAAACAATCTATATATCGATTTAGACGAGCTGATGCAAGATTGTTTAAAGTTGCTAGGGAGTTTTTGCAGGCCAATTTTGATGCAAGCTACTTGTTGCACAATACAACCCGCCGAAATCCAGCTTCGATTATTAAGCCTCTGAATACTATTTTTAGTCAAATTCAGGAATACGATTTTAGTCCTCACAACACGCTTTGGAGAAACCTTGATGGGGGAGAATTGGGTGGGTCTATAGTCAGGCTTGAGCTTATTGAGCGTCATAGCTCTGAGGAATATAACTCTAATAGAAATCCACTGATAGAGCCATTTTTTGATGCGGATCATTCTGTGAGAAAAGAACAAGCATTTCTAGAAGGTCTTCAGGTTGCAAGTCTGATGGCATATTGGCGCTCCCATGAATCTGTGTTGGATGAAAATTCTTTGGGTCAAAAAATAAATAGGCCTGCGACTTGGAATGATTTTATTATTTTGATTCGGTCTAAAACGCATCTACATTTCATTGAAAAAGCGCTGAGATCCAAAGGAATTCCTTTTCAGAGTCCAAGAAAGGGTGGTTTACTCAATACACTTGAAGCTGATGATTTGAGAGCTTTACTTGAGGTGCTATTAACTCCAACCAATAACTTAGCGCTAGCGCACATTCTAAGAAGTCCTGTTTTTAAAATAACGGATGCGCAAATGCAATGGATCGCTCAAGGGGCCGAGTCGACTAGTTGGTGGCAAGCCTTAGCGGGTTCAGAGGTCAGTAGTAATTTACATCTAGCCTATCAGCATTTAAAAGTTTGGCATGACTTATCTGGCCATTTACCTGTCCATGACTTACTTGATCGTATTTATGCTCAGTCGAATATTCGGGTTGCTTATGCATCGACAGTGCCCCCACTTGAGCGTGAGCGGGTATTAGCAAATTTAGATGCTTTTTTACATTTATCGCTTGATATTGATGGTGGAAGGTATCCATCACTGAGTCGCTTTATCGAAGAGTTAAATCTCCTAAGTAAGGGGGTTGATGAAGAAAGTCCAGATGAAGGTCAGGAGAGTAGTGATCATGAATCCGATGATTTGACAGACTTATCTGATGCTCCAATAGGTGCTGTACGGATTATGACTATTCATGCAGCAAAAGGTCTTGAAGCACCTTTCATTTTCTTAATGAATGCTAACGCAGATCAAAGCCACTCTGACTCAGGAAAAATTCTTCTTGACTGGGCGCCGGGTGTACCTAATCCTCAATTAATGACGATTTATACCAATAAGATGAAGACCCAAGAATTAGAAGTGGCCATTGCATCTGAGGAAGAAATTGCAAAGCGAGAAAACTGGAATCTCTTATACGTTGCGATGACGCGGGCTAAACAAAACTTTGTGGTTAGTGGTGTGCAGTCCCATCATCTAAATAGACAAGGGCCAAAAGGAGTGCCAGGTACCTGGTATGCAAGCCTAGCAGAAGTTGTTGAGACTGACGAATCTTTAATAAAAATGATTAATGAGAAAGAGCAAGTTGAGGAGCCAAGAGCTTTATCTATAGAAGAAAATGAAGTAGTTAAGATCACTGATTTTTCAATAGGGAGTTGGCATATTGAAGGGGTAGCTCATTCAGGAGTCACTGAAGGACCTATTTCAGAAGAAGATATTAGTCGTGATCTACAACAGCTCATGGCTTTGGGTCATGTCATGCATTTAATTTTAGAGAGATGCTTGACCGCTGAGATGTCTGATGTTCAGGGAGAAATTAGTTTGCCATCTGCTAAACAGTTATCAGCTTGGTTAAGGATTTCTGAAGAGTTAAGTCAAGAAGCAAGAGAATATGCTCATTGTATTTTGAATTCACCACAACTCAAGGATCTTTTTCGAGGAAGTGACGTGCTAGAGGCCTGGAATGAATTAGATTTAGTTGATATTGATGGCAAAACGTATCGTATTGACCGTTTAGTAGAAACCCCGCATACATTGAAAATAATTGATTACAAATTAAGTATTCCAGATGACAATAGCGAGCTGTATCAAAAATACGTGATTCAATTAGAAAAATATAAAGAAATTGTTGCTCGTTTGAGGAGTGATAAGCCTATAGAAGCTTACTTAATTGATCGACACGGTCGTATAAAAAATATTCAAAAAGTATGACCATGACTTTTTAATGGGGTATATTGGGTATAAGACTTGGGATTGTCTCTATTCAGAATGAAATATCACCTATGACTGCAAAAATGACAGAAGATATTACTGAAGAAAATAAAAAAACACGTAAATTCCCATCCCTAATTTGGTTTGCGATTCTTGGGATATTGCCTTGGCTTTTTGTATTCATTAAAAGGCAGATGAACAAAATTGATAAGCAGGGATAATTTATTCTTAGGTCTAAGCCAAAAGTAAGTAGACGAGCCTTACCCCCGGCACTGCTGGGGAATGGGTTTGGCTGCTTCGTTCCCGACCTGACCAGATTGCCATGCCAACATGCGGGGAGGCCCGTCTAACTCCATTGTATCGCGACACTTGTTAGAATAGAAATATGTCTGAATCTTTATTTGAAAATCCCAGTAATTCCCGGAGCTTAGCTTTAGCTCGGAAGTGGCGTCCGCGAGATTTTAGTACCTTGCTTGGGCAAGATCACGTCGTTAAAGCCTTAAGTCATGCTCTTGATCAGCAACGCTTGCATCATGCTTGGCTGTTTACTGGTACCCGTGGTGTTGGGAAGACGACAATTTCAAGGATTTTAGCTAAATCACTTAATTGCATTGGTATGCCAGGTCAGGAGAATCTCCAACCGACATCAACACCCTGTGGTCAGTGTAGTACTTGCCTAGAAATTGATGCTGGGAATTATGTGGATTACATTGAAATGGATGCTGCAAGTAATCGTGGTGTCAATGAGATGGCTGCTTTACTTGAAAAAGTTGTTTATGGGCCAACGAGTGGACGGTTTAAAGTCATCATGATTGATGAAGTTCACATGTTGACTAATCAAGCATTTAACTCAATGTTAAAAACTCTTGAGGAGCCTCCGCCGCATATTAAATTTATTTTAGCTACAACGGATCCTCAAAAAATACCTGTTACGGTTCTATCACGTTGCTTACAATTTAACTTAAAGCAAATGCCTGCTTCGTTAATTGTGACCCACTTAGAAGATATTCTCAAACAAGAAGGGGTATCTTCAGAGTTACAAGCTTTAAGAGTGATCGCAAAGGCAGCTAGAGGTTCTATGCGTGACGCTCTGTCATTGACCGATCAAGCTATTGCATACGCATCAGGCAATATTACCGGAGCATCCGTTCGGCAAATGCTTGGCACATTAGATGACTCATATATTATTCGACTTCTATGGGCTATTCATCAAGGGCACGGCGATGAAATTAATGCAATTTGTCAGGAGATGGAATCGCAAACCATGTCATTTTCTTTGGCGCTTCAAGATATAGCTTCTTTACTGCAGAAAGTAGCTATGGCTCAAATCATTCCGAGTTCTGTGGTTGAAGAATGGCCTGAAGCAGAAGAAATAGTCAAGTTGGCAAAGGAATTAAATAAAGAAGATGTGCAATTGTTTTATCAAATAGCAATTACTAGTAATTCCGATCTTGAGCTAGCGCCCTCACAAGATGTTGGTTTCATGATGGCGCTTTTACGCATGATGGCTTTTAAAATTGATACTAACCTTACATCTACCCAGTCCAAAGTTGTGGCTAACCCTAGTCCGTCAGCAACTTTAGCCAAATTACCACAGAGTAAATCAGGATCTGGATTAATTAAGCCAAAGCCTATCGTAGTTCCAGAAAAAGAAATTATTTCTTCGCCGGTTACGCAGGAATTAATTCAGTCAGAGGATCTCGGTAAAGTTAATGAAGCAATGATTGCTTTTAAAACACCACAGGGGTGGCAAGGACTCATTAAAAAATTGTCACTGACGGGTCTTGTTTTGCAGTTTGCCCACCATACGGCTATTACTCATTATCAAGAGCGAGGTCAAGAGCTTCATTTGCAATTGGCAACAACATTAATGCCACTAGCAACTACTGGGTCAATTACCCAACTCACGCAATCTCTTGAAAATTATTTGGGGCGAGTTGTTAAAATTAAAGTTGAAGCTGGTGCTCCTGTAGTTACCGTTGCGCATTTAGAAGCCAAAGATCAGGAGAAAAATCAAACTCTTTTAGAGCAGCAGTGGGATAAAAACCCTTTGCTTGAAAGCATGAAAAAACAATTTGGTGTACAGGTGATTGAGGGGTCAATAAAACCCTTAAAAAATCTGGGTGAAAAGTAATTTATTTATATTAATTTATTGATTGAAAGGATCTACAGATGATGAAGGGACAAATTGCTGGGCTGATGAAACAGGCGCAGCAAATGCAAGAAAAAATGAAGCGTGCTCAAGAGGAACTGTCCACTTTGGAAATAGAAGGGCAAGCGGGCGGTGGATTAGTCACAGTGACAGTGAGTGGCAAGCATCAAGTGAAGCGGGTAAAGATCGCCGAGGGCGCTATGGAAGACCGAGAAATGCTTGAGGATCTTCTTGTGACTGCTTGTGCAGATGCGTTTAAACAAGTTGAGGCTGCTTCGGAACAGCGTATGTCAAGCGCCACATCGGGAATGCCCATGCCCCCAGGATTTAAGTTACCCTTTTAGATGAATAAATTTCAGCGCCAAGAACAACTTGCTCAAGATGCTCTGCAGCGCTTGATCATTGCGTTAAAAGTTTTACCTGGGATAGGTCCAAAATCTGCGCAACGAATAGCATATTACTTATTGCAACATGATCGGTCAGGGGCGCAATTGCTGGGTGAGTCACTTCAGCAAGCTGTCGCGACTATTGGGCACTGTGAGCGTTGTAATACATTTACGGATTTAAAAATTTGTACCACTTGCTCTGATCATAAACGTAATCCCAGCATACTGTGTGTAGTAGAAAATCCATCTGACCAACTCATGGTTGAGCAAACTTTAGCCTATCGTGGGATGTATTTTGTTTTAATGGGCAGGTTATCTCCGATGGAAGGTCAGGGGCCCAAAGAAATTCATTTGGACCGACTTTTAGCTCGGGTCATGGGAAAGGTTTCAATAGTCGCCAATGACTTTGAGGACGAAGATGTGACTGATTCCTTAGAGGACTTACCCCCTGTGACAGAGGTAATTTTGGCGACGAATTTTACGAGTGAAGGTGAGGCGACAGCTCATTACATTGGTGAGATTCTTAAAGCAAAGGGAATTGCGGTGACTCGAATTGCCAGGGGGATTCCGGTAGGTGGGGAATTAGAGTATGTAGATGCTGGAACCCTTGCTAGAGCAATGATGGACCGAAGGCAGGTTGGTAGTTAGTGTCTCTTAAGAAAAGCCGTTAAGACTTTCTTTATTTATGCACCATTGCAATCTAACCTTTTTCCTCAAGGATTGTTAGAATAGCCAATATGCAGTCTTTATACAATATATTGTAAAACTGCCTTTTCAACAGATTACCAATCAACTATGCACATATTAGTCTCAAACGATGACGGTTACCTTGCTCCTGGCTTGCTAGCTTTAGTCAAAGCACTACGTCCACTTGGAAAAGTAACGGTCATCGCTCCCGAGCAGAACCATAGTGGCGCCTCTAATTCATTAACTCTATCTAGACCTTTAACGATTCACCGCGTTGCTGGCGGAGAGCGTGATGGGTTTTTATTTGTCAATGGTACCCCTACCGATTGTGTGCATATTGCTATGACTGGTTTCTTAGATGAAGTTCCTGATCTTGTTGTTTCAGGTATCAATCAAGGTGAGAATATGGGAGAAGACGTCTTATATTCTGGAACAGTTGCCGCAGCCATTGAAGGTGTCATGTTTGGCATACCTGGGATTGCTTTTTCGCAAACGGATCGTGGTTGGGCAAAGATTGATGAGTTGGCGCAGGTGGCTTACGATATAGTGAAATTTGCGATAGATGAGGGCTTAGAGCACGTTCAAGAATTTCATGCACCGCTTCTCAATGTTAATTTACCTAATTTAGCATATGCCAATCAAAAAGGCTGGCGTATTACCCGTTTAGGTAATAGACATCCATCATTGCCACTCATTGTTCAAAAAAATCCAAGGGGTGACCCCATTTATTGGATTGGTCCTGCTGGTGAAGCAAAAGATGCCTCAGAGGGGACTGATTTTTATGCAATTTCTCAAGGGTATGTTTCAATTACTCCTTTGCAGCTTAACTTATCTGATGAAGAGCGTCGCCTCAAGATGCAGAATTCGAAGTGGAATCATGGTTAATATTGGCACAACGGAAAAAACGTTTGATTCTGCTAGACGTTCTATGGCACAAAGACTTGCTCTTGCAGGCATTAAACATCCTGAGATTATTCAAGCGATGGCGACGGTACCTAGGCATGTTTTTATTGAAGACGCCCTGAGTTCTCAAGCATATGAAGACTCATCTTTGCCTATTGGTCGTGAGCAAACAATTTCAAAGCCCTCTGTTGTTGCCAAAATGATTCAAGCGCTGATGCAGGATAAAAAGAAATTAGGTCGAGTTTTAGAAATTGGGACGGGTTGTGGTTATCAGGCTGCTGTTTTGAGTTTATTGTCTGAAGAGGTTTATTCGGTAGAACGTATTAGAAGTTTGCATGATAGTGCTCGAGCTAAACTGAGGCCTTTTCGAATTTCTAACTTAAGATTAATATACTCCGACGGTATTCGGGGCTTAACTCAGGCAGCTCCATTTGACAGCATTATTGTTGCTGCGGCTGGTTTAGGTATTCCTGACCCACTATTAGACCAGTTAGCTATTGGTGGGCGTTTGATTGCGCCTGTTGTCAAAAGTGAGACGGAACAACAGTTGTTGCTCATTGAGCGATTAAGCTCGCAGCGATATCAAAGAACTACATTAGATGAGGTCTTTTTTGTGCCATTACAATCAGGTACGATTTAAATTTCCCGGCTAAATGATGAACGAATTAATGACAAGATCGATGGCTCAAAAAGATACTGCTCACTCTTTTGATACTCAATTATTATTTAAAAAATCGCATGCTAATCATTGCTTGAGCATTTCGGTGGCCTTGACTACTTTGTGTTTGATTTCATGCTCACCCACAAAGCCTGCACCGATTAATGATCGTTCCTCAAACACGACCACGACTGCTCCTGCTCCCAAAAAACCAACTCCAGCAGTAACAACTTCTGCGGTTCCTAATTGGTCGGTGACGAATGAACCCACACCTAAACCAAAGCCTGTAGAACAGAGGCCTGTTAATTCAAATTCGGTTGAGTCTAAGATTGAGGCCAAGCCTGATGCCAAAGTGGAGTCTAAGCAGGATAGTCTGGTTCCTGATGTTTCTTTTAAAATTGCCAAACCCTCTAATGCTCCTAGGATTGCTGAATTTAATGGCGGAACCAGTAAAGGAATTGATTTCGGTGGGCAGCTTGGTGATCCAGTAAAGGCTGTAGCTGATGGTAAGGTTATTTTCTCCGGTAATAGTTTACGAACTTACGGTAACTTAGTTATTGTTAAGCACAACAATAGTTATATCACTGTTTATGCCAACAACAAATCACTATTAGTTAAGGAAGGTGATTTGGTTCAAAAAGGTCAAAAAATTGCTGAAATGGGCAACAGCGAAACGGATCGTGTCAAACTGCATTTTGAATTACGTCGTGACAGTAAGCCGATAGATCCTACAAACTATTTCGAATAAAAACAATTCATATGAAAACAGTTTTAGTTTTTGACATCGAAACAATCCCAGATGCTAAAGGACTAAGACGCTTAGGAAATTATCCTGATACGCTCAGTGACGTTGAAGTCGTTGAACAGGCTATTCATGAGCGAGTTGCCAAGGGCAGCAGTGAATTCTTACCGCTCTATTTACAGCGTGTTGCAGCAATTTCGTGCGTTATACGTCGGACCACTAAAGAAGGTTTACCGCAGTTCAAGGTTGGAACATTGGGCGATTTAGAGAGTTCTGAAAAAACGATTATTCAAGAGTTTTATCATCTTGTTGAAAAATATACTCCGCAGCTTGTTTCCTGGAACGGAAGTGGCTTTGATTTGCCGGTTCTTAACTACCGTGCTTTAGTCAGTCAGGTCAACGCTTCACGTTTTTGGGAGATGGGTGAAAGTTCTGATAGTGATGCACGAGAATTCAAATATAACAATTATATTTCCAGGTATCACGCGCGTCATCTTGACTTGATGGATTTATTGGCGATGTATCAAGGTAAAGCTAATGCGCCATTGGATGGTTTAGCCAAGCTATGTGGTTTCCCAGGTAAATTAGGGATGGATGGCTCTCAAGTTTGGCCAGCGTATCAAGCTGGAAAGTTAGATGAGATTAGGCGTTACTGCGAAACTGACGTGGCTAACACTTATCTCATGTATTGCCAATATCAACTCTTAAGGGCTGGTTTTACGCCTGAAGAGTATGCTTTAGAAATTAATTTTATTAAGCAAGAATTAACAAAAGAATCTAAAAATCCTAGTGGTACCCACTGGGTAGAATATCTGGCAGGTTTTGAGAGTTAAAAAAACACCGCGCGGGATCTTTCGTAAGGTCCGGATTGAATCAATGGACCTGGAAGCGCAGGGAATTGCAAGGCTGCCGCAATATAAAGACAATCCCGGAAAAGTTGCTTTTGTTCAAGGGGCGCTGACGGGTGAGTTGGTAACTTATGAAGTCACTCGAGAAAAAAATAGGTTTGAAAAAGGTAAAGTACAAGAGATTCACGAAGCAGCTTTCTTTCGTAAAAAACCGTATTGTCAGTGGTTTGGTTACTGCGGCGGGTGTTCCATGCAGCATATTGATATGCGGACTCAAATCGCGCTCAAGCAAAGAGTTCTTGAAGATAACCTGTGGCATTTAGGGAAAGTGAAGGCTGAACTTTTATTAAGGCCGATCGCTGGCCCGCAGTGGCATTACCGCTACCGCGCCAGATTGAGTGTAGTCAATCGCTCCATAAAAAAAGGAACAGTTTTAGTAGGGTTTCATGAACAAAAAGGAGCTTATGTTGCTGACATGACTTCATGTGAAGTTTTGCCTAAATCAGTTTCTGAGTTACTCATTCACTTGCGAAATCTAATGATGAGTATGAGTATTAGGGATAGGATTCCGCAGATTGAAGTTGCTGTTGGTGAGCGAATGGCTGGTGAGAATGACCTTGAGGGGGGTGGTGAAACCATTGCATTAGTGCTTAGGCATTTACTAGACTTTACGTCTGAGGATTTGGAGTGCTTAAAAAAATTTAGTGAATTGCATCATGTATGGATTTGGGGGCAATCAAAGGGTATTGAAAGTGTATTGCCGATTTATCCTTTGACGGGTTCTCTTTTTTATAAGATTCCAGAATTTGGAGTTACTCTTAATTTCTTACCATCTGACTTTACTCAGGTCAATCCACAAATGAATCAAGTTCTTGTGGGAAAGGCAATTCAACTCCTTGGGCTTGAGTGCGGGGAGCGAGTATTAGATTTATTTTGTGGCATTGGGAACTTTACTTTAGCTCTAGCGACTAAAGTAAGTGAGGTTTTGGGTATTGAAGGAAGTAAAGAGTTAACGCAAAGGGCACAAAGTAATGCCCATGACAATAAGCTTAAAAATATAAGCTTTAAATCGGCTGATTTATTCAAGGTCGATAAGTTAGCTTTACTGTCATGGGGGGTTTCCCAACGGTGGTTGATCGATCCACCGCGGGATGGTGCTTTTGAAATTGTTAATACATTAGCGCAAATTAAGAAAGACGCCTTGTCTGAAGAGCTCTTATATCTTCCAAAGCGGATTGTTTATGTCTCGTGTAATCCAGCGACTTTAGCCAGGGATGCTGGTGTCTTGGTTCATCAGGTGGGGTATGAATTAAAGCAAGCGGGGATGATTAATATGTTTCCACACACATCGCATGTCGAATCGATTGCTGTATTCGATTTGAAAATATAAAAAAAGCTACCCAGAAAAATCGCAGGGTAGCTTTTTGAATAACGCTAGGAGAGTTAATTAATCTCTATCTCCGCCAACAATACCGAAGAGTGCCAATAGATTAGTAAACACGTTATACACATCAAGATAGATTGAGAGTGTAGCCATGATGTAATTAGTTTCGCCACCGTTGACGATACGTTGAACATCGAAGAGGATAAAGGCTGAAAAAATACCTACAGCAAGTACCATAATCGTGATCATTAGCGGGCCGCTAGAAATAAAGATGTTAGCGATAGAAGCAACGATCATGAGCATCACGCCAACAAACAACCATTTCCCTAGCCCACTAAAATCGCTTTTAGATGTTGCAGCCCATACGGACATACCCGCTAAAATAAGGCCTGTGCTGCCGAATGCCATCATAATTAATTGGTGGCCGTTTTTGAATTGAAGAGTGTGGGATAGTATTCCTGTGAGCATGAGTCCCATAAAGAACGTGAAGCCCAAAAGAAGTAATACACCAGTACCGGAGTTTTTATTCCTTTCAATACCCCAAAAGAAGCCAAATGCGATGGCAATAAAAATAATCATTCCCATGAAAGGACTTGTTTGGAAGAAAGAGAATCCGGAGGAAACACCAATCCACGCGCCGAGAACTGTCGGGATCATGGTTAGTGCGAGTAGAGCGAAGGTATTTCTTAAAACACGATTACGAGCAAGGGCTCCTGAAAAGGAATTAGAACCTTCATATACATATGAGCTTTGTTCATTCATTGTTTAATTTCTCCTTAAGAAAACCGAAATCGGTTATGTCTAAATTATAGACATTTTTTGGATTTGCAATACCCCTATTAAAAATAAATATATACCAATTCCATGTGTAAATTGATGAAAATCAATTATTTACATAGTAAATATCCTAAAAACGTTAGGGTTTTAACGGAGATATGTCTGTATAATAAGTTTTTTTCTCACAGACCAACTCAGGAGCTTTAAGAATGGCCATAGAACGTACCCTTTCCATCATCAAACCAGATGCAGTTGCTAAAAATGTCATTGGTCAAATATATGCACGCTTTGAAGGTGCTGGATTAAAAATAATTGCCTCAAAAATGGATCATTTGTCACGTAATGAGGCTGAGCAGTTTTATGGAGTGCATCGTGCGCGTCCTTTTTTCAAAGATTTAGTCGATTTTATGATTTCAGGACCTGTCATGATTCAGGTATTGGAAGGTGAAAACGCAATTCTTAAAAATCGTGATTTGATGGGTGCAACTGATCCTAAAAAAGCCGATAAAGGCACTATTCGTGCAGATTTTGCAGACAGTATTGACGCAAATGCTGTCCACGGTTCCGATGCTCCAGAGACAGCGGCAGTAGAAATTGCCTTTTTCTTCTCTGGGATGCAGGTTTACTCCAAGTAATTAGTGAAGCCTAGTTCCCGAACCAACTTACTCAATTTTGATGGGGGCAGGCTTGCTGAATTTATAGCTGGCCTGAATGAAAAGCCATTCAGGGCTCAGCAACTCATGCGCTGGATCCACCAGCGTGGTGTTTCAGATGTTAATCAGATGAGTGACTTAGCCAAAAGTTTCAGAACTCAACTGGAAGATCTAGTAGAGATTAAAGCTTTGCCGGTGATCAGTGATCAAATTGCGAAAGACGGTACGCGCAAGTGGTTACTCGATGTTGGTGAAGGAAATGCAGTTGAGATGGTTTATATTCCAGAAGAAGATCGTGGCACTTTATGTATTTCTTCCCAAGCCGGTTGTGCTGTCAATTGCACATTCTGCTCAACGGGCAAACAAGGATTTTCTAGAAACTTAACTGCAGCAGAAATCATTGGTCAACTTTGGTACGCAGAGCACATCTTAAGAGCGGATCCCAAGTCTATTCGACGTATTGATGCTTATGATAAAACGATTCTTGAACATCATGATGGGCGGGTGATTTCTAATGTGGTGATGATGGGGATGGGCGAGCCTTTACTCAACTATGAGCCAGTGGTGACTGCCATGCGTTTAATGTTGGATGATAATGCCTATGGTTTATCTCGTAGACGCGTCACCTTATCAACATCGGGGGTTGTGCCGATGATGGATAGGTTAGCAAGTGATTTGCCTATAGCACTTGCTGTATCTTTACATGCTCCGAATGACACTTTGCGAAATGAACTTGTACCGCTTAATCGTAAGCATCCTTTAAAAGAACTTATGGCAGCTTGCCAGCGTTATTTACCCAGTGCTCCAAGAGATTTCCTAACCTTTGAATACTGTATGTTGGATGGCGTTAACGATTCGGATAAACTAGCCTATGAACTCATCGCACTTTTACGTCCTATTAAATGTAAATTAAATTTAATTCCATTTAATCCATTTCCTGGCTCAGGTCTAAAACAATCACCGAGACATCGGATTGAAAGCTTTGCCAAAATTCTTCAAGATGCAAAAATAGTAACAACTGTTCGTAAAACTCGTGGGGATGATATTGCAGCAGCTTGTGGGCAGCTCGCAGGAGATGTTGTGGATAGAACAAATTTAGCGCAAAGAGAAATGCAAGCCCAGTTGGAACGTGAAATTACATGGATGAAAAATAACTAAACCTAAAATCACTCATCATGCAAGATAACTTAGAAGCAACGAATTATCAAAGAAGAAAATCCAAGCAAGCGATTATTCAGTGGGCTGGTCAGATTATTACTGTGGGTGATGGCGCCCCTATTCGGGTTCAATCCATGACCAATACAGATACTGAAGACGTGATGGAAACGGCTATTCAGATTAAGGAATTGGCTCGTGCAGGATCTGAGCTGGTTCGTATTACAGTGAATACGCCAGCTGCAGCTGCTGCAGTTCCGTTGATAAGAGAACAACTCGATAAAATGTCTATTAGTGTTCCTATCATTGGAGATTTTCATTACAACGGTCACACGCTCTTACAAGATTACCCTGAATGTGCAAAAGCGCTTTCTAAATATCGAATCAATCCTGGAAATGTAGGCCAGGGAGCAAAAAGAGATACGCAGTTCTCACAGATGGTCGAGCTTGCTTGTAAATATGAAAAGCCGATTCGTATTGGTGTGAATTGGGGGAGTTTGGATCAAGACTTGCTTGCTCAATTAATGGATCAGAATGCAAGCTTGAATGTCCCAAGACAAGCCCGCGAAGTGATGATAGAAGCTTTAATTCAGTCTGCTCTGCAGTCTGCACAGCGAGCTGAAGAAATCGGTTTGGCTGGGCATCAAATCATACTTTCTTGTAAGGTGAGTGCCGTACAAGATTTAGTCACTGTTTATCGTGACTTAGGTCGGCGTTGCGACTATCCATTGCATCTTGGACTGACTGAGGCGGGGATCGGCAGTAAGGGAATTGTTGCGTCCACAGCGGCATTAAGCATTTTGCTTCAAGAAGGAATTGGAGATACCATTCGTATTTCACTCACGCCTGAGCCAGGGGCGCCGCGTGAAAATGAAGTCATTGTTGGTCAAGAAATATTGCAAACGATGGGCCTGCGTCATTTTACGCCGATGGTTATTGCTTGCCCAGGTTGCGGTCGAACAACGAGTACTTATTTTCAGCACTTGGCGTCTGAAATTCAGTCTTACTTAAGAAATCAAATGCCTCATTGGAAGTTAGACTATCCTGGGGTGGAATCGATGAATGTTGCAGTGATGGGTTGCATTGTTAATGGTCCGGGAGAAAGTAAACAAGCAGATATCGGTATTAGCCTGCCGGGCAATGGTGAATCACCGGCTGCACCAGTATTTATTGACGGTCAAAAAGCCATGACGTTGCGGGGGGATCATATTCTGGAAGAGTTTCAAGTGATTCTAAATGACTATGTTAAGCAACGCTTTGGCCAATAAAAGAGAATAACGATGAGTTCCATAGAAAATCAAAAAATAACCAAACTATCTGGCGTGAAGGGGATGAATGATCTATTACCCGTTGACGCTAAACTTTGGGACCATGTTGAAAAGATGGCTATGGGTGTAGCAAGAAGTTATGGTTACCAATTAATCCGAACACCGATTGTGGAGCATACTGCTGTTTTCCAAAGGGGTATTGGTGAAGTCACTGACATTGTAGAAAAAGAAATGTATTCCTTTGAAGATCGTCTCAATGGAGAGCAATTGACTCTTCGTCCGGAAGGAACTGCGGCTGTTGTGCGCGCAGTGATTGAGAATAATTTACTCTATGACGGTCCTAAAAGATTATGTTACATAGGCCCGATGTTTCGCCATGAACGTCCACAGCGTGGTCGGTATCGTCAATTTCACCAATTTGGTATCGAGGCTTTAGGCTTTGCGGGGCCAGATGTTGACGCTGAAATTATTTTAATGTGTCAACGCTTGTGGGATGATTTAGGGCTCATTGGACTGCAATTAGAAATTAACTCCTTAGGGGATATGAGTGAGCGTAGTGCACACAGAAAAGCACTAGTCGAATACTTTGAAAAACACCAAGAATTACTCGATGAAGACTCTAAGCGTCGTCTACTATCAAATCCTTTAAGAATTTTAGATACCAAAAATCCACAAATGCAATCACTGGTAGAAAAAGCGCCACAGCTGATTAGTTACTTAGGTCCAGCCTCTTTAGAGCACTTTGAGACCTTGCAAACACTTTTAAAGGCTAATAATGTGCATTTTAAAATTAACCCAAGGTTAGTTAGGGGCTTAGACTATTACAACTCCACGGTATTTGAGTGGATAACCTCACAATTAGGAGCGCAGGGAACTGTTGCGGGTGGCGGTCGTTATGATCCCCTGATTGAAAGAATGGGGGGTAAAAGTGCTCCAGCTTGTGGTTGGGCGATGGGAATTGAGCGAATTGTTGAGCTCATGAAAGAGCAGAAGGTTGAAGAAATGCAGTCTAATCAGTGTGATGTTTACTTTTTACATGCTGGCGCGCACAGTTTACAAATTGCATTAGTTCAAGCCGAAAGGTTACGATCTGCGGGGATGGATGTCATTCTGCATGCATCTGCTGAGTCACAAGTTTCAAGCTTTAAATCGCAAATCAAGAAAGCTGATGCTAGCGGAGCTTTATATGCCGTTATTATTGGGGAAGATGAAGTGCTCCAGCAACGTGCTCAAATCAAAGATTTGCGCCGCAGTGGAGAGCAACAAGCCGTTAGATTAGAGGACTTACTAGATGAGATGATTAATCGTCTGGTATCGCATTCTGAAAATTAATTCACAAGAAAGTATGACTATGGCATTCAATTTAGAAGAACAAGAGCAAATTGCGGTATTAAAAGCCTTTTGGAAAGACTATGGTCGCTTCATTCTCATTGGTCTAGTTGCTTTTTGTTTGTGCCTAGCTGCTTATAAAGGATATGAATATTACAAAAAACAACAGTCCATATTGGCATCGGATGAATATGTCTTGTTGACAGGAGCTTCTGCTAAAAAAGATTTGCCACGCGTTCTTGAGTTGACTGAAAAGATGCGCAAAGATTATGGAAAGACTGCTTATGCAACATTAGCAAGCTTTGTTGCTGCCAATTTAGCTTTTCAGGTGAATGATTCAGAACTAGCATTAAAACAACTCACATGGATAGAAGATCAGGGTTATAACGACAACTATCAAACTTTAGCTCGCTATAGAATGGTTCCGATACTAATTGATAAAAAAGATGGTGCAGGGCTTGAGCAAGCCAATCTTTTGCTCAAGAAAAAGCCGGCTCCCGGATATGAAATTTTGCAACTAGAAATGACTGGTGACTGGTATTTTGCTCAGGATAAATTACCACAGGCTCATAAAGCTTATCTTGAAGCTTGGGATAAATACCTTGATAAAAAAGCAAAGTTGATGGGATTAAAAGAAGTTGATTCTTCTACTAAAGAGATGGCCAAACAAAATCCTGAGGCTGAAGTTAAATTGCTAAAGATCAAAATTGACGTTTTGGGAGGTTTTTAATGCGATCAAAAAACAACCTAGTTTTAGTTTGCGTTGTTTTATCGTTGGCGCTTGTGGCCTGCTCTGGATCAAACAAGCGAGTACCTGCAAAACTCGAAGCCATCACGAATGCCTATGAGCTCAATCGCTCATGGTCTCTTAATGTAGGTACTTCTGCGCCTTTTTCATTTTCTCCTGTAGCTGTTGCTGGTGATATTTATACCGTTTCGCGAGTTGGAGAGATCTACCGAGTTAATGCAAGTTCTGGCAAGGTGCAATGGAGTGTGCGAACTGAAGCAGAAATTTCATCTGGAGTAGGGACAGATGGGCGTCAAGTCGCCGTTGTCAGTAGTAAGGGCATGGTCATGACTTTTGATGCTGCTACTGGAAAAAAATTGTGGGAAACTTCGGTAGGTAATGAGGTATTAACAGAGCCTATGGTTAGCCGAGGTACGATTGTTGTGAGAACGATTGACAACCGTTTTGTAGCAATTGATGGAGCAACCGGTAAGAGGATTTGGGTCACACAAAAACCCCAATCGGCACTTTCCCTGCGATCAAGTTACGCTATGCTTAATTTAGAAGGTGAAGGTTTTCTCACTGGAATTTCGGGTGGGAGATATGGCGTGATGCGTTTTGCTGATGGTTCAACTTTACTTGAAGGTATTTTAGGTATACCCAAAGGTGTTTCAGAGATTGAGCGTCTAGCTGATATTACGGCTATTCCCACGATACAAGGATCTCGAGTTTGTATGGTGGCTTATCAAGGAAAAATTGGTTGTGGCGACATTCGTCAGCAGCAGTTGACCTGGACCAAAGAGTTTTCGAGTCATACAGGTCTTACTCAAAGCACGGACAAAGTCTTTTCTTCTAGTTCAAAGTCATTTATGACTGCGTTTAGTGCTGATACTGGTCAGCAATTATGGATGAATGAAAAACTACTCTGGCGCGAGCTTGGTGAACCATTAGCTGCAGGTAAATTTGTGATCGCGGGTGATGTCGAAGGATATCTGCATTTCTTTTCTCAAGAAGACGGTCAGATTATGGGACGTGTTCGTGTTGATAGTTCCCCGATCACATCAGCGCCTTTGGCTGTGGGTGGGCTCATTATTGTTCAAACTAAAGGTGGAACGCTTGCTGGGTATAGTCCTAAATGAAGCCGGTGATCACCATTGTTGGGCGACCTAACGTAGGTAAGTCGACTTTGTTTAATCGCCTCACGCGTTCAAGAGATGCGCTAGTGGCTGATTTTTCCGGGTTAACAAGAGATAGACATTACGGTAATGGTCGTTTGGGTGATCGTGAATTTATATGCATTGATACTGGCGGCTTTGAACCTGTTGCTAAAACTGGTATTTTGGCTGAAATGGCAAAGCAAACTCGTCAAGCGGTTGTAGAGGCTGACATCGTTATCTTTTTGGTGGATGGTCGTTTAGGCTTAGCTCCGCAAGATAGAGTCATCTCAGACTATTTGCGCAAGACGGGGCGTCCAATCTTATTGGCCGTCAATAAAGCTGAAGGGATGTCATATAGTTCTGTTTCTTCAGATTTTTATGAATTAGGGTTAGGAGACCCCATTCCAATTTCTTCTGCTCATGGCGATGGTGTTCGGTCGATGATTGATGAGGCTCTTGATGCCCTTGGTATTCCTGAGCCCGAGGAAGAGCCTGAACGAGGCGAAAAATCTCTTCGAATTGCAGTAGTAGGAAGACCTAACGTTGGCAAATCAACCCTAATTAATACTTTATTAGGTGAAGAGCGGGTCATTGCATTTGACATGCCTGGCACGACGCGCGATGCCATTGAAATTCCTTTTACGCGTGGTTCTAAGCCTTATACATTGATTGATACTGCGGGATTACGTAAACGAGGAAAAGTTTTTGAGGCCATTGAGAAATTCTCTGTGGTTAAAACATTGCAGGCGATTTCGGAGTGTAATGTCGTTATCCTGATGCTCGATGCCCAACAGGACATTTCTGAGCAAGATGCCCACATTGCTGGATACATTGTTGAAGCTGGAAGGGCGCTGGTTGTTGCGATCAATAAATGGGACGGCATTGATGATTATCAAAAAGAGACTTGTCGAAAGGACATCGCTCGAAAATTACGTTTCTTAGATTTTGCAAATGTCCACACGATTTCAGCTGCAAAGGGATTTGGTTTAAATAACTTATTCAAGGACGTAGATGCTGCTTATGGCTCAGCCATGGCAAAGCTACCGACTCCTCGGTTGACACGAATTCTAGTTGAAGCAGTTGAATATCAGCAACCGAAGCGAGTAGGACGTTTTCGGCCAAAATTACGTTATGCGCACCAAGGCGGATCCAATCCCCCGATTGTCGTGATCCATGGGAATGGATTGGACGGCGTCACTGACAGCTACAAGCGATACTTAGAGGGACGTTATCGGGATGAATTCAAGTTACAAGGTACGCCATTACGGATTGAATTCCGATCAGGTGTAAATCCCTATTTAGAGGCAGGGAAAGTCACAAATCGCCGCGCCAATTAATTTATATTAATGAAGATGTAAAAATATCTATTTTTATGATTTATCATTGACATAATTAATTTAAAAAAAGGGTAATATGAACAGCAACAAGGGCCAGCTTTTACAAGATCCGTTTTTAAACACATTACGTAAAGAGCATATACCCGTCTCAATATACCTTGTTAATGGTATTAAGTTGCAGGGCAACATTGATTCTTTTGACCAATACGTCGTTTTGTTAAGAAATACGGTTACACAGATGGTTTACAAACATGCCATTTCTACTATTGTTCCAGCAAAAGCTGTGACATTTAGAATGGAAGAGGATTCCGCAAGTTAAGACTCTGTCGCAGACCGATGAAGTTCGTGCTGTTTTAATAGGCGTGGACTCAGGTCAACTCAATTTTCTTGAAAGTATGGCTGAACTCAACTTGCTGACGCACGCTGCTGGTTCAAGGACTGTTTTTCAAATTACGACTAAAAGACAAAAAGCAGATCCTGCTTTATTTATTGGTAGTGGCAAGGCTGATGAAATAAAAGAGATCATGGATGCCAATGAGGCAGAGATAGCTATTTTTAATCACACCTTAACGCCGGCTCAGCAACGTAATCTAGAGAGAAAATTGCAGCATCATGTGATTGACCGTACGGGTCTAATACTGGATATATTTGCGCAGCGCGCCAAAAGTCATGTGGGTAAAGTTCAGGTTGAGCTCGCTAATGTTAAATATCGTATGTCTCGGCTTGTAAAAGCTTGGAGCCATTTAGAACGTCAAAAGGGTGGTATTGGTTTACGGGGTGGTCCAGGCGAAACGCAGATGGAATTAGATAAGCGGATGCTTGAAAATCGCGCTAAAAGATTGCAAACAGAGTTGGCTAAGTTGCAACGCCAACAGGCGACTCAAAGACGATCGCGTGTCAAGAAAGATGTTTTTAGCATCTCTTTAGTTGGTTACACCAATGCTGGCAAATCCACACTATTTAATGCTTTGACTAAGGCGGGAACGTTTGCGGCAGATCAATTATTTGCGACCCTGGATACAACCTCGCGCAGAGTTTACCTCCAGGGCTATGGGAATGCTGTGATTTCGGATACGGTCGGGTTTATTCGAGAGCTACCTCACCAGTTGGTTGAGGCATTTCGGGCAACCTTGGATGAAACTGTTCATGCGGATCTTTTACTCCATGTGGTAGATGCAGCAAGTCCTGTGAGAGATGAGCAAATCCATGAAGTTGAGAAGGTTTTAACAGAAATTGGAGCAGATCACATACCGGTTATTCTTGTCATGAACAAGATAGATCAGCTTGCGGAGTATATAGGACGTGAGCCCGAAATTAGAATTGAAAAAGATGGTCGTATTTCGAGGGTATATATTTCTGCCCAAAAGGGCTTAGGATTGAATTTACTTAGGGAAGTACTCACAAATATTGCTGCAGACACTGATAAAATCAATGACAATGAATTAAATCCCGAAAATGACGGGGTTGAAGCTCAGGAGGTTCGCCCTCCGACAGCTGATTATTTAGAGGGATTAGGGCCGCAACGAACTGGATATTTACCAAGAGACATATAAATTGATGAAATTGACTAATAATGTGCTCCTAAAAACAGGAGAGACTCTTCAAAAGATAAAAAATCGCATGTTATGGCGACTTGCTGACCTATTGAGGGCAGAGCCGAGAAACACTTTTTCACCTCAGCTTGCAGAATCGGCACCTCCTAGCGATCCACAAGATGGGAAGTCTACTGGACAATCTGCTTCATCTGGGACTAATCCTTCAAATGTCAACCCTACGCCACAAGCACAATCACCTGCCCCTAAGAATCCTCATTCGGAAGATGGTCCGCCTGATTTAGATGAGCTTTGGAGTGACTTTAATAAGCGCTTAGGCAACTTATTTGGTAATAAAAAGCCCAATTCACCCAATTCTACTAATACGCCACCGAGTAATAATTCTGGAGCATCTTCTAATCAACCGGGTAATAATCCCCAAGGACCCACGTCCCCGCCACCGCGTTCGCCTATGTCTAATTCTTCTAACAATTCTTCTAACAATTCTCCCAATAAAGGATTTACTGAGCTGATTCAAGATTGGCTCAAGAAAAATTCGTCGGGGGGTGGTGGAAATCTTGGGGGATCTGGAAAAGGTGGTGGTTCGGCGATACCCAATATTGGATTTGGTATTGTTCTAATAGGTATTCTTGTTGTTTGGTTATTTAGTGGAATCTTTATCGTACAAGAGGGGCAAGCGGGCGTTGTATTGCAATTTGGTAAATATAAGTACACGACACGCCCTGGTATTAACTGGCGTTTACCTTACCCGATACAAGCTCATGAGGTTGTAAATGTCTCTAATGTGCGTTCTGTTGAAATTGGTAAATCTTTCGTCATTCAAGCGACTAATTTAAAAGATTCTTCAATGTTGACGGAAGATGAAAACATCATAGATGTTAAATTTGCCGTGCAATATCGCTTAAAAGACCCAACGGAGTATTTGTTTACCAATCGCGAACCAGATGCAGCTGTAATTCAAGCGGCAGAAACTGCAGTGCGTGAAATTGTTGGGCGAAGCAAAATGGATGATGTTCTTTATGTTGGTCGTGAGCGGATTGGCGTTGATCTAGCCACTTCCATTCAGAAAATTTTGGATAGTTATAAAACTGGTATTTATATCACCAGCGTCAACGTTCAGAACGTTCAGCCCCCTGAACAAGTCCAATCTTCCTTTGATGACGCTGTTAAAGCTGGACAAGATCAAGAGCGTCAAAAAAATGAAGGGCAGGCGTATGCTAATGATATTGTTCCAAGAGCCAAAGGAACAGCGGCACGTTTGTTAGAGGAGGCTGAAGGATACCGAGCTAAAGTAATTGCCATGGCTGAAGGGGATGCTTCGCGCTTTAAGCAAATTTATGTTGAGTATGCTAAGGCACCTCAAGTCACGCGCGATAGGATGTATATCGATACTATGCAACAGATTTATTCGAATGTTACTAAGGTTTTAGTGGACACTAAAAGTGGTAATCAACTGCTTTATTTGCCCCTTGATAAACTTATACAACAAGCGACACCCAATTCAGATAACAACGTACCATTGGGAAGCAATGCGTTACCATCGAGTAATTCAGCTCAACCACCTAGTGGTTCTGTAACCGTTCCTCTTACACCAATGGCGCCGTCACTGAATGGTTTAAACTCAACACCGAGTCCATCTCCAATGCCCTCTGATAAGAGAGACTCATTGCGAAGTCGTGACCGAGATATTAGATAAGGGCTACTATGAACCAACGTATTGTTTCCATTGTTATTGGCCTATTCGCCATCATCTATCTTTTGACCTCTACCTTATTTGTAGTGGATCAACGGCACTTTGCAGTTGTTTTTGCGTTTGGTGAAATTAAGAGGGTTATTGAAGAGCCGGGTTTGAATATCAAACTCCCTTCCCCACTCCAAAATGTTCAGTTTTTTGATCGACGTATTATGACGATTGACAATCCTGAGGCCGAGCGCTTTATCACTTCAGAGAAGAAAAATTTACTGGTGGATTCTTTTGTAAAATGGAGAATTGTAGAACCTAGAAAGTTTTTTATTAGTTTTAAAGGTGATGAGCGTCTTGCACAAGATCGTCTGTCACAACTTGTTAAATCAGCATTAAATGAAGAGTTTACAAAGCGTACAGTCAGAGAGTTGATTTCTGAACAGCGTGAACAAGTAATGCAAGGTATTAAAAAGAAGGTTGCTGATGATTCGGCTGATATTGGGATTGAAATTGTAGATGTGCGTTTAAAAAGAGTCGACTTATTAGCTGAGATCAGCGATTCCGTTTATCGCAGGATGGAGGCAGAGCGTAAGCGCGTTGCCAATGAACTTCGTTCTACTGGTGCTGCGGAATCCGAAAAAATTCGTGCAGATGCTGAACGTCAGCGTGACATTATTCTTGCAGAGGCTTATCGTGAAGCGCAAAAAATAAAGGGTCAAGGCGATGCAAGAGCAAATGCAATTTACTCTGAAGCTTTTGGACGTGACGCCCAGTTTGCTGAGTTTTATAGAAGCTTAGAGGCATATCGCGGAACCTTTAAAGATAAAAAAGATATGATGGTTATGGACTCAAGTAGTGATTTTTTACGTTTCTTAAAAAAAAGTAAATAACTCTAGAATAAATTCATCATGAGCAATCGATGGTTACTTCCCGAAAATATGGCGGATATTCTGCCATTTGATGCCCAAATTGTAGAAAAACTACGACGTGGTTCTCTAGATCTGTTCTCCTCGTATGGATATGAGTTAGTGATACCTCCAATGTTTGAATATTTGGAGTCACTCTTAACTGGAACCGGGAGTGATTTAGATTTGCAAATGTTTAAGCTAGTAGATCAGGCTTCGGGAAGGACACTTGGACTGCGGGCTGACATGACCCCTCAGGTGGCAAGAATTGATGCTCACATATTAAATCGTGAAGACGTGACTCGACTTTGTTATGCTGGGACTACGCTTCACTCTAGAATTTTGCCAGGGATGTTTTCTAGAGAACAATTACAAGTAGGCGCCGAACTTTATGGCAGTAACACTTGGGAGGCTGATCTAGAAATTATTACGCTCATGTTAGAGGCTCTTCATCAAGCTAACATAGGTGTTATTACATTAGACCTTTGTCATGCGGGTTTATTAAAAGAACTTTTGACGACTGTAGAAGCAGCTATGCAGCAGAAAATCTCTGTTGTCGCAGATTTGTATGCCGCTTTGCAAGCCAAAGATCGCGGCAGTCTCATTAAGATGACTCAGCTATGGCCCGAGGATGCTAAAAAAGTGATTCTTGCTCTATTGCATTTAAGTGGAGAAGCTGATCAAGTCCTACAAGAGGCGCAGAAAATTTTGCCTCGTGGCGCTTTGACTCAACAGGTGATTCTTGATTTGAGGCGTCTATGTAATGCGATTAAATCACTTTCGCCCCAAACACAACTCAATATTGATTTAGCAGATTTGGATGGATTTCAATACCATACCGGCGTGATGTCGGCAGCCTATGTGAAAGATTATCCTGTCGCGATTGCAAGGGGTGGCAGGTACGATCAGGTTGGTTTAGCTTTTGGACGATCCAGACCCGCTACCGGGTTTTCTATGGATATTTTAGAAGTCGCCCGCTTATCGCAAGTAAAGAATAGTCGTACTGCTATTTCTGCGCCATGGTCAGATGATGCTGCTTTAAAAGAGCTCATTGCGCAATTACGAGTGGATGGACAAGTTGTTATACAAGAACTCCCCGAAAGCAAAATTAGTAATCAAGGTTGCGACAGAAGACTAACTTTCGAAAATGGAAAGTGGCAAATCACACCAATTCTTAAACAATCATCATAGAACAACAAAAGGGTTAACCAGGTACATGAAACAAATGAATATTGGACGAAATGTTGTCGTCATTGGTACCCAATGGGGCGATGAAGGAAAAGGAAAAGTAGTTGATTGGTTGACGGATCATGCTCAAGGTGTTGTTCGTTTTCAAGGGGGACATAATGCTGGTCATACCCTCATTATTAAGGGTAAAAAGACAATTTTGCGCTTAATTCCTTCGGGGATTATGCACCCACGGGTTGTTTGCTATATTGGCAATGGAGTTGTACTTTCACCGGAAGCTCTTTTCAAGGAAATTGATGAATTAGAGTTAGCAGGATTAGACGTTTGCTCACGCCTCAAAGTATCTGAGGCTGCGACTCTAATTTTGCCGTATCACGTGGCGATTGATCATGCGCGCGAAGTAAAACGCGGCTCTGCCAAAATTGGTACTACAGGTCGAGGCATAGGTCCAGCGTATGAAGATAAAGTAGCAAGAAGGGCACTACGAGTCCAAGATCTCTTTTCTCCCATGCAATTTGCTGAGAAGCTCAAAGAAAATTTAGAGTTCCATAATTTTTGTTTAACTCAGTATTACAAAGTGAGTCCGATTGATTTTCAAGTGGTATTTGATCAAGCGATGTCATACGCAGATCGACTCAAACCGATGGTTGTTGATGTTTCTAGCGCACTATATGCAGCCCAGAGTGCTGGTAAAAACCTGCTCTTTGAAGGTGCACAAGGCACACTGCTAGATATCGATCACGGCACTTATCCTTATGTCACATCTAGTAATTGCGTAGCTGGTAATGCAGCTGCAGGATCTGGCGTTGGACCTGGCAGTCTTCGCTATATTCTGGGGATTACCAAGGCGTACTGCACAAGAGTTGGTGCGGGACCTTTTCCAAGTGAGTTATATGATCATGATAATCCAGCGCGGCAAGATCCGATTGGCGTGCGATTAGCTGAAGTAGGAAAAGAGTTTGGTTCTGTAACCGGTCGACCAAGAAGAACAGGATGGTTAGATGCTGCGGCACTCAAACGGTCTATTCAGATTAATGGCGTGAGTGGTTTATGTATGACCAAGTTAGATGTTTTAGATGGTCTTGAGAAAATTGGTTTGTGCGTAGGGTACAAGTTAAATGGCGAAACCCTAGATGTATTGCCGCGGGGAGCAGATGCAGTTGCAGCTTGCGAACCAATTTATGAGTTTTTCCCTGGGTGGACTCAGAGTACTGTTGGAATAACTGACTGGGATAAATTGCCACCTGAGGCTCAAAAATACCTCAAACGTATTGAAGAGCTAGCGCTTACGCCAATTGCGATGATTTCTACTGGCCCCGATCGTGAAGAAACTATTCTTTTACAGCACCCATTTGCTTAAATAATGATAAATTTTCAGGTCACTTTTGTGACGATTTTGTTCGGCGTAACAGGTTGTTTATTATTAAATGGATGTGCGGTGGTTACAGTAGCTGATGCGGCTGTATCTGTTGTTGGTACTGTAGTAGATGTTGGAGCGAGTGCTGTTTCAGTGACCGCTCAGGTTGTTAGTGGTACGGTGAATGCAGTTACCCCGTCATCAAGTTCGAAAAAGTAATATCAATATCTAGGGAAAAAAGAATGGCTCTTCGGTATATTATTCTTGAAAAAATTGAAAAGGTTGCACTGATTACTTTAAATCGTCCTGAAGCTTTAAATGCTTTAAGTCCAGAGCTCACTCAAGAATTATCACAAACTATGAATGAATTGGAGCAAGATCCATCGGTGTCTTGTGTCGTTATTACTGGAAGTGAAAAGGCCTTTGCAGCCGGAGCTGATATTAAGGCGATGAAAGATTGGAATTACATGGATGTCTATATGCCAGACTTTATTACAAAAACATGGGAGGGTATGGCAAAGTTTCGCAAGCCGACTATTGCTGCAGTTGCTGGTTATGCATTAGGTGGTGGTTGTGAGCTTGCGATGATGTGCGACATGATTATTGCTGCGGAAACTGCAAAATTTGGACAACCTGAAATTACGATTGGTACTATTCCTGGAGCAGGTGGAACGCAGCGACTCACACGATTTGTTGGTAAATCAAAAGCAATGGATATGGTTTTAACAGGAAGAATGATGGATGCAATTGAAGCAGAGAGAAGTGGTTTGGTGACGCGCGTTGTACCGGCAGATACCTTAATTGAAGAGGCTTTAAAAACTGCTCATAAGATTGCTTCCATGTCTCTTCCGATTACGATGCTTGCAAAAGAAGCTGTTAATCAAGCTTACGAATCGACTTTGAACGAAGGGGTTCATTTTGAGCGCAGGTTATTTCATTCTACTTTTGCAACTGAAGATCAAAAAGAAGGAATGGCAGCTTTTATTGAAAAAAGAAAGCCTTCCTTCAAGAATCGGTAGTCTTAAAAACGTGAGGTTTTAGATACCTATAGTTGGAATTAACGCCTAAATACCCACCTTTTTCTATAAATGAAATGCAATCTAGTTGTAATACACTCAAATAATTAATCAAAATAGGGGTTGTTATGAATATAGGAATGATAGGTTTGGGGCAAATGGGCGAACCTATGGCTTTAAACCTCTTAAAAGCAGGTCATCAATTATTGTTATGTGATATCAATGCCAGTGCTGTAGAGCGCGTCGTTGTTGCAGGTCAAGGCCAAGCACAAGCCATTGCAACTCCTAAAGAAATTGCTGAGATGGCTCCAAATTACATCATCTCGATGTTGCCATCATCACCGCACGTTCAAGAAGTTTATTTAGGGGAACAAGGTCTTTTGATGGGGAAGCTTTCCAAAGCCACCTTCTTTATAGATTGCTCAACCATTGATCCTAAAGTGTCCAGATTAGTCAGAGAAGCCGCAGGACATTCTGGCTTAGCCATGGTAGATGCGCCTGTTTCGGGCGGCACTGGGGCAGCAAAAGACGGCACCTTGACATTTATGGTTGGCGGTACCGATGCTGAGTTTGCCCAAGTAAAACCAATTCTTGAACTCATGGGTAAGAACATTGTGCACTGTGGGCCATCTGGTAATGGTCAAGTGGCCAAAGTCGCCAATAATATGCTTTTGGCAGTGACTATGATTGGCGTTTCAGAAGCTATGTGTTTAGGGACTCAGCTAGGTATGGATCCTACAGTTTTAGCTGGCATTATTAATACATCGAGTGGACGATGCTGGAGTTCTGACACCTACAATCCGTATCCCGGCGTTAATCCTAATGCCCCAGCTTCTAGAGATTACCAGGGTGGTTTTAGCAATCAACTCATGCTTAAAGATGTGATGCTTGCGACTGAAGCTGCCAAAGCAGTTAACCAGCCAACGCCACTAGCGAGTCTTGCACAGGTTGTTTATCAAACGATTTATAATCAGGGACTAGGCGATTTAGATTTCTCATCTGTGATCAAATTATTTCAAAAAAATTGATTTAACTCTTTAAAGTATGGAAGCCCAATCTGTGGATTTGTTAATTGAAATAAAAGAAACAGTTGGGATCATTACTCTTAACCGTCCTAAAGCATTAAATTCCTTGAATTTAGAAATGATTCGTGGAATGCATCAGATTCTTCAAGAGTGGGAAAAAAATCCACAAATTTCTGCTGTTGTTATTCAAGGGGCAGGTGAAAAAGCTTTTTGCGCTGGTGGAGATATTCGGCAGTTATATGACAGCGTCAAATCAGGGGGTGATGATCACATGACCTTCTTTGAAGAAGAGTTCGTTTTGAATGAATACATCTTTCGCTACCCAAAGCCCTATATTGCCTTGATGGACAGATATGTGATGGGCGGCGGAATGGGAATATCACAAGGGGCAAGTATTCGAATTGTGAGTGAACTTTCTAAATTAGCAATGCCTGAGACTGGTATTGGTTATTTTCCTGATGTTGGAGGTAGTTATTTTCTTTCGAGATGTCCTGGGTCTTTAGGGCTTTATCTTGGAATCACTGGTCTCATCTTTGATGGTGCGGATGCAATTTATGCTGGTTTGGCTGATTGGTACTTGCCACACGATCATTTTCAAATACTCATGCAAGAATTGGTAACACTTTCTAAAAATCCTAAAGAGATGACAAAAGAAAAGATTAGTCGGATACTAGAAAGAAAATTAGGTGGTGAGACGAATTTATTTACAAAAGGGCGTTCGAAACTAGCGAAACTAAAATTTGCAATCGAAAATCATTTTTCAAAACCCACAGTCCCTCAAATTGTTGAATCCTTAAAGAATGAGAAAAATCCAGAATTCACTGAATGGGCGAATCAAACCTTAGAGATTATGGAGAAAAGATCAACCTTTGCCATGGTGGGAACTCAGCTATTACTAAGATACGGTAGAGAGCTCAATTTATCGCAATGCTTTGCAATGGAGTATGGATTGATACCTGGGTGGATGAAGGAAGGCGACTTTATTGAAGGGGTTAGATCAGTAATCATTGATAAAGACTTTAAGCCTCAATGGAAATATAGCTTAAATGATTTAAACGTGGAGCAGATCGAAGGTCTATTTGCTCATGTTAAATAAGTCTTGATCTATTGTTGTACATGGTTTTTTAATTTAGGCTATATTAGCAATTCAACCCACTTGGAGACTTTATGAAACTCAATCCTATCAATTTTTTATGCTCTGTTACTCTTGCAATTCTTCTTTCTGCTTGTGGCGGTAACATGATGTCGGCTTCAATGCCGGTAGTTGCAAACGGAATTTTAGTTGGCCCCAATGGTATGACTTTATATACGTTTGATCGTGATAAGGCTGCATCTGGTAAGTCTGTTTGTAATGCTCAGTGTGCTGTGCTTTGGCCGCCGATGTTGGCATCTGCAACGGATGTAGCTTCAGGAAATTTCACAATCATTACCCGTGACGATGGTGCTAAGCAATGGGCCTTTAAAGGTGAGCCAGTATATTACTGGAGTAAAGATACAAAAGCTGGAGATATGACTGGCGATAATGTGAATAAAGTTTGGCACACTGCTAAACCATAATTTTTAACTTGCAAAAAAAAGCTGACTTCATCATGAGGTCAGCTTTTTTATTTCCTCAATACTCAAGTTTAAAAAGAATTTTTGCAATTATTGTTGCAAGATGAACAGCATTCAACAGTGCTGATAGTTATGTTTTTACTCATCTCAAACTTATCTTCAAGGGGGCATTTTTCATCGCTATAACAGTCATGTTCCTCTATGCATTGTCCAATGGTTTGATTTGAAGCTACATTGGTTTTAAGTAACGGACACCATTGTTCCCGTGGAATTTTGTTTTGTGAAGTTCTCATAAATCTTATTATGGATCTTTGAAAATCATTTGATTTGATTTATATCAAATTTAAGCAACGCATATATTTTTATTAAAAATAAATTCTTAAATTTGATTCAAATCAAAATAGGTCTGCTTGTAAAGATTTAAAGTTAACTGATCAAATAAAGGTCAGTGGAGTGGTAATGATAAGAATCAAAATTTCAAATTTAGCTATAAATCATGAAAGCTAAAAAAATTATTCTTAAAATAATTGCTATAGTACTGGCTCTTTTATATATGGTTGCATGTAGTGATTTGGGCGGCAGTCGAGATGTCAATAACGCAAGTCTTTCAGGACAAGTATTAGCTGAACAAGTTTGTTCTGGTTGCCATCAGGTCACTGGTGAATCTATTTCTTCGAAATATCCTAAATTAGCTGGGCAACAAAAAGATTACCTGATTGTGCAATTATCGGATTTCAAAAGTCATCAGCGTAAGGATCAATTAGGTATTAAATATATGTGGGGGTTTACTCATTTAACAACAGCTCAAATAGATGAAATCGCTACATACTTCTCTGAACAGGTCCCCATGCAAGGTAAGGGAACCGATTCTGAAGAAATGATTGCTCGTGGTGAGAAGATTTTCTTATGGGGAAAATCTGAGCAGGGTGTAATTGCATGTACAGCATGCCATGGTAAAAATGCTCAGGGTCGTAGAGAAATTCCTCGTTTAGCAGGACAACATTCTGATTACATTATCAAACAAATTGAAGTGTTTACCAAAACCGAACAGCGACCTCGTGGCGCGGTCATGAAAGAGGTAATACACCTTTTAACACTTGATGAAATCAATGCAGTTGCTTATTATTTGGCCTCTTTGAATCCTAAAAATTAAACTGAATTTTCAGCGACCTTTTTTAACTTTGCAAGATCGATGATTTCAACATGGCGTTGTTTGATCGTGATAAGTTGTCTCTCGACGAAGCGAGAGATGACTCTACTTAGAGTTTCAATTTGAATACCAAGATAACTCGCCATATCCTCCCTTGACATTGGAAGATCAATCGTTTGACTAGGATGTCCACGTTGTTGAAATCTCTCAAAAAAGTTAATCAACAAACATGCAAATTTTTCTTCAGCATTTAGGGTTCCGAGTAAATGAGAGTGACGATGATCTTGATAGATTTCGCGGCTCATGACCCGATTAAGATGGCGTTGTAAGTTAGGAATTTCATGAGAAAGAGTTTCTAGCTCAGAAAATGGGACCACACAAACGACTGAATCTTCAAGGGCAATGGCATTAGATTGGTAGATGTGTTCTGCTATTCCATCGACACCTAATAGTTCCCCAGGGAGATGAAAACCAATCACTTGATTATTCCCACTTACAACTGAGAGTTCTGATTTTAGTGCGCCATAGCGCAGGTTATATAAAAACTCTAATTCAGTACCTTGTCTGTAAAGATAGTCCCCTTTTTTAAGAGGAGTGCGAACATTGATTAGTTCATCGATTCGATCAGAATCGCTGGCAGACAGGCCGACGGGCAGACAAAATTGACCCAGAACACATTGTGAGCAATTATTATTGCGTGCAAGCATAGTCTAACCCCTTATTATTTATAGCTTATATCTTACACTCCTTATTTTATTAGTAATTTAATTCAATGAATTCAATTGCTTGATTAATATTGAGGATAGGTAATCAACGAATGTCCTCACTATGATTAATCATGTTTCATTGACATCAAAGAATAAATGCTGACGCACATTTTTGGTGCAACTCATCAAGAAAGCCTAGAGTGTCCTCATGTCTAATGAATAAAAGATATCTTCATCTATTTATAGACATAAAGGCTAAAGAATGAGTAATAGATATAAACCTTTTGAACTTAATGGCGGATTATTCACAGGGTGTTCATGTGGAGCGCATGTCTCTGAGTCTGAGCATCAAGAGTCCCTCACTACAGAAAAATTAAACAATGATTTTATTGAAGCTACGCTAGTTAAAGCTTTATTTCCAAATGAGAACGTTCGTCGTTCCTTTATTAAAGCTGTTGGTATGGGAACTGCAATGTCAGCGATTTCAAGTGTATTGCCCATTGGTGCGATGCAAGCGATGGCACAGGATAAGACAGGAAGTTTAGAAAAAAAAGATTTAAAAATTGGATTTATTGCAATCACTTGTGCAGCTCCGTTGATTATGGCTGATCCACTCGGTTTTTATAAAAAGCAGGGATTAAATGTTACTTTAAATAAAACTGCTGGGTGGGCTTTAATACGCGACAAGATGGTCAATAAAGAACACGATGCTTCTCATTTTTTATCACCAATGCCTATAGCGATGTCGATGGGTTTAGGTTCTCAGCCAAACCAAATGCGGGTGGCTTCGATTCAAAATACAAATGGTCAAGCGATTACTTTACATGTCAACCATAAAGATAAAAGAGATCCAAAGCAGTGGAAAGGATTTAAATTTGCCGTCCCGTTTGAATACTCTATGCATAATTTTTTGTTACGTTATTACTTGGCTGAGCATGGCATAGACCCTGATAAAGATGTGCAAATTCGAGTAACACCTCCACCTGAGATGGTTGCTAATTTAAGGGCGGGAAACATTGATGGTTTTTTGGGGCCTGATCCTTTTAACCAACGCGCTGTATATGACGAGGTAGGCTTTATTCATATTCTTTCTAAAGAAATTTGGGATGGTCATCCATGTTGTGCATTTGGCACTTCAGAGGAGTTTATTAAACAAAATCCTAATACCTTTGCAGCACTATACCGAGCAGTTTTGCAAGCTTCAGCAATGGCAAGTAATTCCAAAGATAGGGCATTAATTGCGAAGGTGATTTCGCCGCAAAATTATTTGAACCAACCTGAGATTGTTTTAAACCAGGTATTAACTGGAAAATTTGCGGATGGTTTAGGCAATATTCTTAATGTACCTGAACGCGCCAACTTTGACCCTGTTCCTTGGTATTCAATGGCTACATGGATGCTGACGCAAATGAAACGTTGGGGGTATATCAAAGGCGATATTAACTATAACGATATTGCTGAAAAGGTCTTTTTGCTGACGGATGCAAAGAAATATATGGCTGAGATGGACATTTCTATCCCAGAAGCTGCGAAGAAAGGGTATAAAAAATTCAAAGTCATGGGTAAGGAATATGACCCTGCTAAATCTGATGCTTATTCAAAATCATTTGCGATTTCTAAGTTGAATTAAGGAAAAAAGATGACACCCAATGAAAAGTAAATTATTTGCAGTTAAGGCATTTTTCTTGTCGCTTGTTATTTTTCTTTTTATATTGGCGGTATGGCAGACCAGCACAAGTAAATCAGTAAACGCTGTTAACAGTAGTCAAGATGCTGAGTATGCTGCACTGATGGGAAAATCTTCTGCTCATAAGACGAATGGTTTTCCCACACCTAAAGAATTTTTAAATAAAGCAGTTGAGCAACTCAAAGATCCATTTTATGATCATGGGCCTAATGACAAAGGAATTGGTATACAAATTTCTTTTTCATTGGCTCGAGTGGCATTAGGTTTTATGTTGGCATTGGTTGTAGGAGTGCCTTTGGGTTTTATGATTGGCATGTCACCATTAATTTATCGAGCACTTAATCCATTTATTCAAGTGCTTAAACCTATTTCACCGTTGGCTTGGATGCCTATAGCGCTTTATACGATCAAAGATTCATCGATTTCAGGTATTTTTGTGATTTTTATTTGTTCTATTTGGCCCATGTTAATTAATACTGCATTTGGTGTAGCGTCTGTTAGAAAAGAATGGTTAAATGTTGCAAAAACATTAGAGGTTTCTCCCCTTCGTAAAGCGTTACTAGTTATTCTGCCAGCCGCTTTGCCCACCATACTGACTGGAATGAGAATTTCCATGGGGATTGCTTGGTTAGTGATTGTGGCTGCCGAAATGTTAGTTGGGGGTACTGGTATAGGTTACTTTGTATGGAATGAGTGGAACAACTTATCCTTATCTAGTGTTCTATTTGCTATTTTAATGATTGGCATTGTAGGAATGAGTCTTGATATGGGCTTTGCTGTATTACAAAAAAAAGTAACGTATGTCGATTAACCATAAAAGCTTCATCAGAGTTGAGGGCTTGTCTAAACAATACTCAGCTGATCAGCCTGCGGTATTTGAAAATGTTCACTTTTCGATTGATGCAGGTGAATTTGTATGCATTATTGGACATTCCGGTTGCGGAAAGACAACGATCTTAAATATTCTTGCTGGTTTAGAGGAGCCTACAAATGGTTACGCCATGATGGCAGATAGACAAATTAATGGACCAAGTCTTGATCGAGGCGTCGTATTTCAGGGACATGCTTTGATGCCCTGGCTCACAGTGTTGCAAAATATTACGTTTGCAGTAAAGTCTAGGCACCCTGATTGGGGTCGAGCCAAGATTCAAGAGCAGGCATATGAATCTATTGAACTTGTTGGTTTAGAAGCGGCTGCCTTCAAAAAGCCATCTGAGCTTTCTGGTGGAATGAAACAAAGGGTAGGTATAGCTCGAGCATTTTCAATTGAGCCTAAGATGTTGCTTTTGGATGAGCCCTTTGGAGCATTAGATGCTTTGACAAGAGGGGTAATACAAGATGAGCTCTTGAAGATTTGTCGAACAACACAACAAACTGTATTTATGATTACGCATGATGTAGATGAGGCGATTCTTCTGGCGGATAAAATCTTATTAATGAGCAATGGTCCTCGTGCAAAGGTAGTTGAGATTGTTCGTAATACGATGCCTAGGAATAGGACGCGGGAAACGATACATCACGATGAGCAGTTTTATTTGATTAGAAATCACTTACTTGATTTTTTAGTAAGAAGGTCAGTGATTGAGCGCGATCGATTAGGGCCAAATGATCATGCAAGGGATGTCTCGCCAGGTTTAGGATTGATTTAACATAAAAATATCGTTAACACTTAAAGGGGGAAATATGATTTCAGATCGTAACGAAGTAACTAAGATGATCATTTCGAGTAAGGTTGCTAAAGGGATTAAGTGGGCCGACGTTGCAAAAGCTGTTGGTCATTCAAAAGAGTGGGTAACTGCTGGTTGTCTTGGGCAAATGACATTTGATAAAGCTCAAGCGCAAATCATTGGCGAGATTTTT
>Ga0194047_10000058_pt1 | contig 83286 bp, 84 predicted proteins | sample JunL225m_MetaG_2_FD_160070 | JGI IMG/M metagenome (GOLD analysis project Ga0194047, IMG submission 160070) | Anoxic zone freshwater microbial communities from boreal shield lake in IISD Experimental Lakes Area, Ontario, Canada - Jun2016-L221-5m | ecosystem: Environmental > Aquatic > Freshwater... | reverse complement strand
AAACTGGATTAAGCAGAAAACATTTGACCGAAGCCTGCCACGAAGCATTGATCAGATTGCAAACCGATTATTTAGACTTGTATTTTTGTCATCGACCAGATAAATCTACCCCTATCGAAGAAGTAGTTCAAACCATGAACACTTTAATTCAACAAGGAAAAATTTTATATTGGGGAACCAGTGAGTGGAGTGGTGTTGAAATTATGGAAGCACATCGAGTAGCTGCTGCTTATCATTTAATTGGTCCATCTGTAGAACAACCTCAATACAATTTATTTGAGCGTTCAAAAATAGAAAACGAATACCTGGAAATTTTTAAAAATGTAGGCATGGGCACAACCATCTGGAGTCCACTGGCAGCGGGTTTATTAACGGGCAAATACAATGATGGCATACCCGAAGGCTCTCGCTTTCATATAGAAGGTTTTGAATGGCTAAGAGATCGTTGGTTGATGCAAGACCGTGTAAAAAAAGTACAACAGTTAGGCGCCATTGCAAAAGCATTAAAAGTAAGTACTGCATCATTGAGTATTGCTTGGTGTATAAAAAATAAGCATGTGAGTACCGCCATTTTAGGTGCCACCAGCAAAGCACAATTGGTAGACAACTTAACTGCATTGGATACGGCGGCATTGCTTACCCCAGAAATTATGGAACAAATAGAAGGCATTGTGGAAACCAAACCAAAATTACCAGAATGGTAATTGCCCCTATTGAATTATAATAAATTCTAATTATGATTTTTGCCATTATTGCTTCGCTTATTTTAATTGGATTTTTTTCAGGATATGAAATTGGCTTTGTAAGTGCCAATCGATTAAGTTTAGAGCTTAAAAAAAAGCAAGGCAATCGAGCAGGAAAAATTATTGCACGCTTTTTACAAGCCCCCACGCAATTTATTGGTACCTGTTTAATTGGATTAAATATTTCGTTGGTCGTATTTGGTATTTTATTTGAACAATTATTAGATCAATTAATTTGGGATAGATGGCATGTAGGCGCGTATTCGGTTTTATTGGGAAATACGATTTTATCTACCTTGGTTATTTTACTCATTGGAGAATTAATTCCAAAAGCCATTTTCAAAGCCAGGTCGGTGGCGATGATTGCTACTTTTGCCCCTATTGCTCAATTTTTTCATTTACTGTTTAGACCCATTACCATCTTATTGGTAAATTTAGCGCAATGGGTATTGCGACATATTTTTAAAGTGCAAGTAAGCAATAAAAAAGAAGCATTTACAAAAGTAGATTTGGCACAATTTGTTCAACAAACCAAACAACAACAAGAACAACAAGATTTAAATACAGATTTATTTGAGAATGCCTTAAGCTTACCCGAAATTAAAATTAGAGAATGCTTGGTACCAAGAACAGAAATTATAGGGGTAGAATTAGGTACTTCCATTGCAGCATTAAGTGAAGTATTTATCGAAACAAAATTAAGTAAGCTGATTGTATATGAAGATACCTTAGATGCGATTGTGGGTTATGTGCATCAGTTAGACTTATTTAAAAAACCAACTACCATTGCAGCCATATTGCATTCCATACCCTTGGTAACTGAAAGTATGAACGCGGCCGATTTAATAAGTTTGTTTTCTAAAAAAAGAAAGAGCATTGCATGGGTCGTTGATGAATTTGGCGGTACAGCTGGTATTGTAACCATGGAAGATGTCCTAGAAGAAATTTTTGGAGAAATTGAGGATGAATATGACGAACAAGAATTTTTAGAGAAAAAAATAAGTGAAACAGAATACCTTTTTAGTGGGCGCTTAGAATTGGATTACTTATATGAAAAATACGGTATCGACTTTTCGGCAGATACCGCAGAAACCCTAAGTGGCTATTTAATTCATCAAAATGGGGCCATTCCAAAGCTTAGGACCCTTTTGCCATTGGCCCATTTTACCGCCGAAATATTGGCTGTAAGTGCCACCCGTATTGAAAAGGTTAAAATAACCATTCGTTAAGATTTTTTTCCAGCATAGCCCTCCCATTTTCGGCTAGAAACCTTAACTTTAGCCCTCATTGAAAATAATTCATGGCACTATTTGACCGATTTAAAAAAAGTGATGATTCTGAGATGTCTTTCATCGATCATCTTGAAGTATTAAGAGGCACCATTGTTCGTTCTTTAACTTCTGTATTAATAACTTCTATTGTTATATTCATTTACCGCGATTGGATCATGGACAAAGTAATTACGGGTCCATTGAATTCCGATTTTATTACATACAGGGCTTTTTGTAGTTTAAGTCATTGGTTGCATTTAGGGGATTCACTTTGTATGCCTCCTGTAAAAGTATCTTTACAAAGTACCACATTTGGTGGTCAATTTTTAAGTAGTATTAGTATGGCATTTGTAGGTGGCTTAATTGTTGCTTTTCCTTATATCTTTTTTCAAATATGGGCTTTTGTAAAACCAGCATTAAAAGAGAAAGAAGTAAAAAATACAAGGTTCATGATTTTTTGGGTGTCTTTCTTTTTCTTCATGGGTGCTGCTTTTGGATTTTTTGTATTAGGCCCCTTTACCTTTAATTTCTTAGCAGGATTCCAATTGGGTACCAAAGGCGCCATTACCACCATCCCTACTTTTGCCGATTATTTAGACAATTTAACCAACTTAATTTTAGGTTGCGGTATTGCATTTGAATTACCAGTGATCGTATTTATATTGACAAAAATTGGATTGATCACGCCTACACTTTTGACCACTACGCGTAAATATGCCGTGGTGATCATCTTATTTGTAGCAGCATTTATTACCCCAAGTCCAGACTGGTATAGTCAAACAATTGTATTTATTCCATTGTATACTTTATTTGAATTCAGCATCTTTGTTTCAAGATGGGCACATAAGTCTGTTAAGAAATCAGAAGAAGAATGGGATTAAAACTGAACCCTTACTATAAGGAATAAAGTAATTATCTATATTTTATACAAGTAAAATAAAAAATATGGCTTTTGTTTTTGACAATACCAAACCTATTGCATTAGGCGCAGACCATGCTGGCATTGAATATAAGAATGCCATCAAAACATGGCTAGAAGCAAAAGGCTATGCGGTGAAAGATTTTGGGACGTATCATACCGACTCTGTCGATTACCCCGATTTCGCGCATCCAACTGCAAGTAGTGTTGAAAAAAATGAAACCTGTTTTGGTATTTTATTTTGCGGTAGTGCCAACGGTGTTGCCATGACTGCCAATAAACATGCAGGCATTCGCGCTGGACTGTGTTGGGAAACCGAGGTGGCTGAACTAACACGATTACATAACAATGCAAATGTCATTTGTATTCCAGCAAGATTTGTAGCCTTAGATTTAGCTAAGGAAATGATCGAAAAATTTATGAATACACCTTTTGAAGGAGGTCGTCATCAAAATAGAGTCAATAAAATTAACTGCACTTAAACCTTAAAATAGTCTTATGAAAAAACTACTATGGATCTTTTTGCTTTTTATCAGCAACCTGTCTTTTGCCCAAAAAACAAAAGACCTTACAAAATTTGGTAACCTCATTACCGCAAAAGCATTGAAAGAAAAACTTTCAATCATAGCAAGTGCCGAAATGGAAGGACGTGAAACAGCCTCTCCAGGGCAAAAGAAAGCGGCCGCCTTCATAGAATCTGAATTTAAAAGAATGGGTTTGTTGCCAGGAAATGGCAACAGCTATCAACAAGTATATCCTGTGTATCAAGATGTATTGACAGAAAAAAAATTAAGTGTACATGGTCATTCTTTTGAATGGGACAAAGACTTCAACTTTAATTTACAAACCATTGCCAATGGTAATTCGAATTTTAAAGAAGTCGTATTTGCAGGATATGGTATTGTGGATGCTGAAAAAGGGATTAACGATTATGAAAATTTAGAAGTGAAAGGAAAATTAGTGGTGATCTTAGAAGGCACTAGTAATGGTCCTGTGACCATGGGCCAAGGTGGCAATCGTGCATTTAATGCCAACCCTGCATCCCCTATGTCAAAATTAAGACAAGCAAGTTCTAAAGGAGCTGCTGGATTATTCATTGTTTCTGCCGATTTTCCACGTAAAAATTCTACACCAACAAAAGGCAACATGTATATGAAAGCCAATGTGAATGCAGGTTTTTTAATGGCAAATGTATCTGTTGAAGTAGCTGGTGCTTTATTAGGTAATGCAACGCCTTCATTAGCTACTTTAAAAGAAGTGAAAAAAGGAAATTATACTACTGATGCCACTATTGCAGCTACTAAAACCACCGAAAATTTAGAAAGTAGCAATGTGATTGCAGTGCTACCTGGTACGGATAAAAAAGAAGAATATTTAATGCTAACTGGTCATTATGATCATTTAGGAAAAAGAGGCGACGTAATATATTATGGTGCAGATGATGACGGTTCAGGTACAGTGAGCGTTATGCAAATGGCCGAAGCTTTTTCTGCTGCTGCAAAAAAAGGTTTTCAACCACGCAGAACTATTGTTTTTATGACGGTAAGTGGTGAAGAAAAAGGTTTATGGGGTTCAGAATATTATGGCGATCATCCTATTTTCCCTTTAGATAAAACAACAGCCGATTTAAATACAGATATGGTAGGTCGTGTTGATACAGAACGTCAATTAGGAGATACACTTAATTATGTTTATGTCATTGGACATGATAAATTAAGCACAGATTTACCTGTCATCAACGAAGCTGCAAATAAGGCTTCTAGCAATATCACTTTAGATTACAAGTATGACGATCCTAATGATAAAAACAATATTTACTACCGCAGCGATCATTACAATTTTGCTAAAAAAGGCGTGCCTATTTTATTTTTCTATGATGGTATGTTATTAGCGGATTACCACAAACCAACTGATACCATCGAAAAAATTAATTTTGATTTGATGCAAAAAAGAGTGTTGATGGTTTATTACACTGCTTGCGAAATTGCACAAAGAGAAGATATGTTGAAAAGAGATTTGAAATTGAATATGCCGGGTCGTTAGATTAAATATTCATTCGAAATATAATTAAAATGGGTCTAAAGAAAATTTAAGACCCATTTTAATTTTCTCTAATGACTTTTTAAACATCAGACGCTCTCGCGTCTTCTCCCCACCATAAACGAGGGCGTCGATTTTTTATACTACTAGTTGATTTATTTAAATAGAAATGAGAAAATATAATTTTGAGTGAACTTTGAGCAAAGCGATAGAGAGCGAAAAATTATATTTTGAATGCATATTTAAATAAAATAAAAAGCCCTTAGAAATCTAAGGGCTTTTTATTTTACTGACCAAGTATATAAGCAAATATCAGCGGCACCACAATGGTGGCGTCACTTTCTACAATAAACTTAGGGGTATGAATGTCTAGTTTACCCCAGGTAATTTTTTCATTAGGTACCGCTCCTGAATAAGATCCATAAGAAGTAGTACTATCACTTACTTGACAAAAATAACTCCAGAAAGGCACATCATGCCATTCTAAATCTTGGTACATCATCGGCACCACACAAATTGGGAAATCTCCTGCAATACCACCCCCCACTTGAAAAAATCCAACACCCTTTCCACCACTATTTGCACGGTACCATTCGGTTAAGGCAACCATATATTCAATTCCGTTTTTTACGGTGCTTGCTTTTAATTCATTTTTGATGACATAGCTTGCAAAAATATTTCCAGTTGTACTATCCTCCCAACCTGGTACGACAATAGGAATATTCTTTTTAGCAGCAGCAACTATCCAGCTGTCTTTTGGATCAATCTCATAATACTGTTCCAACTCACCACTCAATACGACTTGATAAATAAATTCATGCGGGAAATAACGTTCGCCTTTTTCTTCTGCTTGTTTCCAATACTTCACAATATGTTTTTGTAATCTTCTAAATGCTTCCTCTTCAGGAATACAAGTATCGGTTACACGGTTGTAATGGTTCTCTAATAAATCCCACTCGTCCTGAGGAGTCAAGTCACGGTAATTCGGAACACGCTTATAATGGCTATGCGCCACTAAGTTCATAACATCTTCTTCAAGGTTCGCACCCGTACAACTAATAATAGCTATTTTATCTTGACGTATCATTTCGGCCAGACTAATGCCTAATTCGGCAGTACTCATGGCACCAGCTAAGCTCACCAACATTTTACCACCTTCTAAAAGATGGGTTTCATAACCTTTGGCTGCATCCACCAAAGCGGCAGCATTGAAATGTCTATAATGGTGTTCAACAAATTTTGAAATAGGACCTTTGCTCATTTTGTTCAATTTGAAGCAAAAGTAATTTTTTTTATGGATATAGCGACGTATTGATACAGCTGAATAATTTGTACCTTTATTGGACAAACCAAGTGTTATGGAAAATAAGAAATTATCCTTAATTATAGTGATTGTACTATTGGCAATCCCCTTTATTTATGCTGGTTATCTCTACCCATCATTGCCTGCTGTTATTCCTACCCACTTTAATCTGAAAGGAGAAGCGGATGGCTGGGGTGGACCCGATAGTATTTTTTTAGGGCCAGGCATTATTGGTTTTGCTAGTCTTTTTACTTATTTCCTAATGGCCAATCTTAAAAAAATTGATCCTATAAGAAACAAACAAGTAGACGATTCTTTTTACCAAAACATGGGCGTCATGGCTACTTTGTTCCTATCCTGCGTGAGCATGGTCATCTTGTATACCACTGTTCATCCTGGAGTACAAATTGAAAAAATATTATTCCCGTTATTAGGTATTGGATTTGCGTCCATTGGTTGGTATTTCCCAAAATTTAGCCAAAATTATTTCGCAGGATTTAAACTGCCCTGGACATTGGAAAATGAAAGCAATTGGATTGCAACACATAAAGTGGCTGGAAAGGTTTGGGTAATAGGCGGTTGCATACAAGTAGTTGCTGGCATTGCGTTGTCTGCCGTTCCCTCTTTCATCATCTTCTTTGCCAATATTATTTTAATGGTAGTAGTGCCTACTATATTTTCCTACAGAATGTTTAAAAATGGTAACAAGCTTCCTTAGTTAAACAAATAAGTCCCATCTTTGTAGCTAATATTTTCCATTATGAAATTAGCGACCAAATACATACATGCTGGTGCACATCCCGATCCAAGTACGGGCGCCATCATGACACCTATTTATCAAACATCCACCTATGTTCAATTAGCACCTGGTGTAAACAAAGGTTATGAATATGCACGTAGTCAAAATCCAACTAGATTTGCATTAGAAGAAGCTTTTGCAGTGATTGAAAATGGAAAATTTGGTTTAGCCTTTGCAAGTGGTGTGGCCGCTACAGATGCGGTGATGCGTTTATTAGTACCAGGTGATGAAGTGGTGGCAGCTCATGATATGTATGGGGGTACTTTTAGATTGTTCTCCAAAGTCTATGAAAAAATGGGTATCAAATTTATTTATGTCGATACCTCCGATGCCAATAATGTAGCCAAGGCCATGACCCCGGCTACTAAATTAATATGGTTAGAAACACCTACCAATCCACTTATGAACATTAGTGACATTGAAGCTGTATCGGCTATTGGAAAGAAACATAATTGCATGGTATGTGTTGACAATACTTTTGCATCTCCTTATTTACAAAACCCTTTAGACTTTGGCGCCACTATTGTAATGCATTCAGCCACTAAATATTTAGGTGGGCACAGTGATGTGATTCAAGGTTGTTTGGTTATGAATGATCAAGCCTTAAGAGATCAATTGTATTTTATTCAAAAAAGTACAGGCGCTGTGCCAGGACCTCAGGATTGTTTTTTGGTGTTAAGAGGGATTAAAACTTTACATGTACGCATGGAGCGTCATTGTGAAAATGGAATCAAAGTGGCGGCTTATTTAAAACAACATCCTAAAGTAAGAAAAGTATACTGGTGTGGATTTGAAGAGCATCCCAATCATGCCGTTGCAAAAAAACAAATGCGTGGTTTTGGTGGCATGATGAGTTTTACCTTAAAAGATGATACATTGGAAGCTGCTACAAAAGTTTTGTCCAGCACCAAAATATTTTCATTGGCAGAAAGTTTAGGAGGCGTAGAATCCTTAATCAATCATCCTGCAAGCATGACCCATGCCTCTATTCCGCGTGAACAAAGAATTGCGAATGGATTGTCTGATGGCTTAATTAGATTAAGTGTAGGCATTGAAGATGCAGATGATTTGATTGCAGATTTAGCTCAAGCCATTGGGTAATGAATGAAGACATTCATCAATTACTAGATCAAAAATTAAAGCAGTACAATCGTATTGAGTTCATTGAGAAAGACCCCATTTGTATTCCGCATGGCTATGCCAAAAAACAAGACATAGAAATAGCAGGTTTTTTTGCCGCCATATTTGCCTGGGGCAACAGAACCACCATCATCAACAAGAGTAAGGAATTATTGGAAAGAATGGACAATGCACCTTATGCATTTTGTACGCAACATCAAACAAAAGATTTAAAAATATTATTAGGTTTTGTACACCGCACATTTAACGATACCGACTTATTGTATTGCGTCGAGTTTTTTAAACACCACTATACAAAAAATGAGAGCTTAGAAACTGCGTTTTTTGAAAGTAACAGTTTTGGCAGTAGGCCTGATCAAAAAACAGAAATTAAAAGTATTGATTCAGATAAGCATGTAAATACTGTAGAAAAAGCACTTACCCATTTTCAAAATTATTTTTTTTCACTGGAAGATGCGCCTGCAAGAACCAAAAAACACATTGCAAGCCCCCTTTCGGGATCCACTTGTAAAAGACTGAATATGTTTTTGAGATGGATGGTGCGTAAGGACAAACAAGGCGTGGACTTTGGAATTTGGAACAGCGTAAGTCCTGCAGCACTCATCATGCCTATTGATGTGCATGTGGCAAGAGTTTCTAGGGCATTGGGGATATTGCACAGGCCTCAAACAGATTGGCAGGCAGCCATTGAATTAACCAATTATTGTCGAACTTTGGATGCGAAGGATCCCGTTAAATATGACTTTGCTTTGTTTAGTTTAGGTGTTATTGAAAAATTTAATTAAGCCCAATGGACATTAATTTATTAGCCCTCGAAAAATTATCCACTTCCGATTTGGAAAACACAATCAACGAATTGATTAAAAATGATTTTTCTAAATTGGTGCAATTGCTTTATCGAATTGATGTTTCTGAAGCCAAACTTAAAAATATTTTACAGACGCATCCCAATGAGGATGCAGGAAAATTAATTGCACAAGTGGTCTTGGAAAGGTTGGTAGCTACCAAAAAAGCTAGAGAAAGTTTTTCTACTTCCTCACCAAAAATTGAGGACGATGCAGAAAGATTATAAATCCCCCCATTGCGGACGCAATACAATATCTTCTACCACTGCTTGTGGACTTAACTGTGCAGCAGCAAAAATCATTTTTGCAATGTCTGCTGATTCCATAATTCTAGCTGGCGCTACCCCACTACCTGCCCAACTATTGGTATAAGTAGCTCCTGGATAAACACCAGTTACTTTAATGCCTTTATCTTTTAATTCCACTCTTAAATTTTTAGAAAATCCATTTAAAGCAAACTTGCTAATACTATATGCGCCACCCTGAGGATATGCTTGCAAAGAAGCAATTGAACAAATATTAAAAATATGACCCGTCTTTTGTTGAATCATTGCAGGCAATAAACTACGTGTAGTGTGGTAAGCGGAATACAAATTAGCCGACATTTGGGCTTCAAGAATTCCTTGATTTTCATCAGCAATATCTCCTGGTAAAAAGAAACCTGCATTATTGATTAAGATATCTGGTGTGCCAAAACTTAGGCACCAAGCTCCAAAAGAGGCACAGGCTTCAGGTATCGATAAATCAGCCACTTTGCTATGTACGGTTGCAGCTGGAAATTGTTTTGCTAATTTTTGGGCTGCTGCTTGTAAGCGTGCATCCGTTTTACTACAAATGAATAAAGTATGTCCTGCTGCTGCAAAAATTTCTGCAATCGCATAACCTATTCCTTGCGATGCCCCAGTGATGACCACTTTCATATACTTATTTTTAAGTTCCCTTATCTAAAGCATAAAGATAAGAAGCAATATTGTAAATTCGTCCAATACAATTGGCTTACATGAATTACAAAGACTTATTTTTTGATCTAGACCATACCATTTGGGACTTTGAATTGAATTCCAAAGAAACCCTATGGGACTTGTATCAAAAATATGCTTTAGCAGCAAAGGGCATTGATGATTTTGATGTTTTTTTCAGTCAATACAGTGAACACAACCACCGTCTATGGGACCGTTATACCAAGGGCTTTATCAAACAAGAGGAATTGAGATGGAAAAGAATTTATCTAAGTTTATTGGACTATAAAATAGCAGATGAAAATTTATCCAAAGCAATGTCACATGACTATTTAGCTATTTTGCCCAATAAAAAAAATCTTTTTCCTTATACCATTGAAATTTTAGAGTATTTAAACGCCAAGGGATATAAAATGCATTTGATCACAAATGGTTTTGAATCGGTGCAGTTTAAAAAAATAGAAAACTCCAACTTGTCAAAATATTTTATCGAAGTAATCACTTCCGAAGCAAGCAATAGCCTCAAACCACATGCTGCTATATTTGAATATGCCTTATCAAAATCCAATGCAATTTTAAATAAAAGCATTATGATTGGAGACAATGAAGGCGCAGACATACAAGGTGCCATCAATGCAGGTATGGATTCTGTTTTTGTCAATCATTTAAAGATCGAACCTACGATTCCTGCAACGTATACCATTACCCACCTGAAAGAATTAGAAAATATATTGTAATACTTTAAAAAAGTATTTTATACTACATTCAACAGCACATAAAATTACCAGCTAGCCAAAACGGTAACACCTCCCTTTACTACATCCCCTATTTTAGCATGAATGACTGCATTCAATGGCAAGAGCAAATCTACCCTACTGCCAAATTTTATAAAGCCATATTCTGCACCCTGGGTAAATTGATCACCTACTTTACTATAATTGCAAATTCTTCTAGCCAATGCACCAGCAATTTGTTTGCATAAAATATTGCCTTTGCTATTTTGAATGACCACCGACCATCTTTCATTATCTGTAGATGATTTAGGATGCCAAGCCACCAAATATTTTCCAGGATGGTATTGATTGTAAATAATTTCTCCAGCAATAGGCAATCTATTCACATGCACATTGGCTGGACTCATAAATACACTTAACTGAATTCTTTTCTCTGCATAAAATTCATCAGGCTGTACTTCTTCAATCACCACTACTTTTCCATCAGCAGGCGCAATGATGGCCCCATCATTCATAGTCAATTGTCTTTTGGGCATTCTAAAAAAGGAAACTATAAATAAGAAAAAAGCAATGGTGATGATAAAAACTACCCATGCTAGCAAATTGCTCACTGGGAATAAGTAAGAAAAATTAGCAATATTCAAAATGCCCACCAACAAAGCAATTAGCGATATGGTAGCGGCACCTTCTTTATGAATGGTCATTGTATAAATTTAAATGCGAAGATAAATGATCTAAAACAAAAACTGTAGTATTAGCCAAACAAATGGTGTTGCAAACAAAATTGAATCAAATCTATCTAAAAAGCCGCCATGCCCTGGCATCAGGGTACCGCTGTCTTTCACACCCGCCATGCGTTTCAATTTACTTTCCAATAAATCTCCAAAACCGCCTGCAATACTGGCAATAAGACTAATTAAGAAAATGTATTTTTCTTGAATGGGAATATAAATACCCGCTAATTTCGTTACAATTAAAACAGATAAAATCACGCCAGCAATGGTGCCTTCCCAAGTTTTATTAGGAGAAATAGGAGAAAGCGGGGTTTTGCCAATTAGAGCGCCTACCAAGTAAGCCATCGTATCATTTACCCAAATGGATACAATTAATAACAATGGAATGGAAAAACTCCAATTGCCAAAATAAGTATTGGCCATAAAACTTTTCAATTGAAAGAAAAGCGAAAGGCTCATAGGAATGTATACCAAACCTGCAAATGAAATGGCCCAATTTTGAATACTCATTTTTTTACTGACGATATCGGAAATCAACATGATGCCAACCACTGCTAATAAGGCTCTACTTCCAATATATTTTATACTCACACCATGTAAGCCCAAATCAACAGGCCCCAATGTCATCATCAACAAAATACCTAATAAAAGTAACCCCCAATGATGTATGAAAGAAACTTTTTTATACCCTGGCTCAATGAGCGCTACTAGTTTTTGGAATTCAAGCAAACAACCTAATTGTATCAAAGTAAATAAAATAAAAAATGACCAACTGTTCCAAATTAGTCCCGCCAACATGATTACAACAAATACAATAGCTGAAATGGCCCTCACTCTAAAAACAGATAAATTTAAACTCATAGTTATAAAATTAAAAAAAATTAAATAGCGGGTGCATTCATTTGAATGCCCTCAATTAATTGAATAGATTTTGCGTATAAGCTTTCTGGCACATACACTTCCACTTCTCCTAAAAAAACATAAGAAGAATCTTTTTTATCCATCGATTTAGCGGGAATGTCATTTTCATTTAAAATGCCCATTACCATATAGGCCATGGTTAATTGTTGACTACTAAATACTTTTTTCCAGTCCTGCATCTTCGCTAATTTTTTTCAATTTAATGAATAATATATAAATGCCTACACATGCTATTAAACCCCAATAGATAGGCAGGTTTTCATCGATTACTTTTTCAACTCGAGCAGGATTGTTTCGAACCGAATACAAAGCAACAATGGCAATGCCATTATTGATAAAATGCATTAAGATGGACAACCAAATAGTTTTCGTATACTCAAAAATCAAACCCAATAAAATGCCTAATGCCATTCTTGATAAAAACCCATAAAAGGAAAAGTGAATGGCGCTAAAAAAAAGAGCGGTGATCAAAATAGATACATAGGGTTTCCCTGTCCATTCGGTTAATGTTTTTTGCAAAGCCCCTCTAAAATACAATTCTTCAACAATGGCCGGTACAATGGCCACAGCCAATAAAGCATATAATAAATCAACAATGGAATGCATCTGCGTCATAGACACCAACGCTTTTCTATATTGCGCTTCTAAGCCTTCCGCCCAATTTTTAAAGGAACTGGTAAGGGGTATTTTTTCGGTCAAACTACCTAAGGCACCACTTAATACCAACCCAGCCAAAGCCAATGCAATGACCAAACCAATTTGTTGGTATGAATTTATTTTAGAAAAGCCCATATTCTTTGCCAATGTCCCATTTGCAAAAAAAGCTACTGCCACACTAGGCAATCCAAAAGCAATGATGGAAGCCAGCGCATTGGCAAATTGAGCAGCAGATGCATATTCTGGTTCTAAGATGATTTTTTGAATGTCATTGATGCCTACATGCAGCATGGCAGCAACCAATGAAAAGCTAATCAATGCCCCCAAAATCATCCCAATACCCGTTGCACCCAAAAAAAGCGCTAAGCGCATGGCGGGGGTCATCTTAAAAAGGCCTCTTGAAGTGTTTTCCATCTATCTAAATGCAATTAATTGGTACATTTGCAACCGTATCAGTTAGATGCAAGATAATGAATTCATATGGTTTCTATAGGTCCTATTCAATTGCCCAATTTCCCTTTATTACTCGCTCCTATGGAGGATGTAAGTGACCCCCCATTTAGAGCGGTATGCAAAGAAAATGGTGCCGACCTCATGTACACCGAATTTATAAGTAGTGAAGGATTGATTCGGGATGCCATTAAAAGCCGACAAAAACTGGACATTTTTGATTACGAGCGTCCTATTGGCATTCAAATTTTTGGAGGTGATGAAGAAGCCATGGCCCTTTGCACCAAAATTGTAGACACAGTCAACCCGGATTTAATAGATATTAATTTTGGATGCCCTGTAAAAAAAGTGGTGACCAAGGGAGCAGGCGCTGGTGTTTTAAAAGATTTAGATTTAATGGTACGCTTAACGGAAGCGGTGGTAAAAAGCACCAACCTTCCTGTTACTGTTAAAACAAGATTAGGCTGGGATGAAAGCACTAAAAACATTCATGAAGTAGCTTTAAGATTACAAGATGTAGGTGTAAAAGCTTTAGCCATTCATGGACGTACAAGAGTACAAATGTATAAAGGCGAAGCCGATTGGACTTTAATTGGTGAAATAAAAAATGATCCGCGAATTCATATCCCTATTTTTGGAAATGGCGATATCAATTCTCCTGAAAAAGCTTTGGAATATAAAAATAAATACGGCGTTGATGGTATTATGATTGGCCGTGCTGCCATTGGTTATCCATGGATTTTTAGAGAGATAAAACATTTTGTTGCAACTGGAGAAAGAAGAGCCGATCCTACGATTGAAGAGCGTGTAGAAGTAGCCAGAAAACACTTAATAAAATCGATGGAGTGGAAAGGTCCTATTGCAGGTATTAATGAAATGAGAAGACATTATGCCAATTATTTAAGAGGGCTTCCTAACATTAAAGAGTACCGCAATAAATTAGTGCGCATAAGTACGCAAAATGAAATTGAAGAAATTTTAGATGAGATCAAAGAAAAGTACAAAGACACCGTGATTGAATCGGGTAAAATTGTTTTAGAGAATTACCACGAGCACTGCCCTATTTAGTTAGCCTTATTTTTTTTCAATAGCCTCAAGTACTAAAGGATCTAATGGGTCTACTGTCATAGGAAAATAATGGGTAAGCGTTCCCTCTTCATTTACTAAGTATTTACAAAAATTCCAAGCAGGCTCTTGATGATTCCAACCATTCATGGTCATATCTGACAACCACTTAAACACTTCGTTTTGGTGATTCTTTTTTATAACAATAGACTTTGCCATTAAAGGAAAACTTACACCATAATTCTTTTTGCAAAAAGCAGCAATCGTTTCATTGTCCTTGGTTTCTTGCTCTTTAAAATCGTTGGCAGGAAAGCCAACCACTATAAGGCTTGTAGGATATTTTTCTTGCAATTTTTCTAGGGCCTCATACTGTCCGGTGAAACCGCAATCACTGGCCGTATTTACAATTAATACTTTTTTACCTTTCAAAGAAGCAAAATTAAAATCCTTTCCATTGATATCCTTTGTTGTTAAACTATAAAAAGAAACATTGGGCGTTTTATTCTCTACATTAACTTGAGTTTGCTTTTTTCCTGCTGCCTTACTCGACCACATAATGGCCGGATAGATAGACTTTAAAATAGATTGACGATAAGACATACCTTGTTTTTTCATAAGCAAAGTTGTGGTCACTAAAACACCTAAAGCAATGGCAATTTTTATCATAAAATTTTTTTTATTTTTCAATCTAATCTATTTTAAATTATATACTGGTAAATTAATGACTACTTAAGTATATAAGAATGGACCTAATTTCAATATGAACTAACACGTTAAACTAACCAATCAACCTTTTCAATAGCCAAGCCTTACCTTTATAAGGTGGGTATTTAAAACCAGGATCTATCCATGTTGGTGTTTTTAAAACCGACTTCGTATGCGTAAAAGTGTCAAAACTTAACTTGCCATGATAGCCTCCTGTTCCGCTAAAACCCCTGCCACCGAAGGGTAATTCATGATTGGTAATATGCATGGTCGCATTGTTTACACAAGCACCACCCGAAGGCACATTGGTCAACCAATAATCTTCGTCATTTTTATTTTCAGTAAAAACATAGAAGGCTAATGGGTTAGGATTTTTTTGAATAATGGCCAAGGCTTCTTCCCTTGAGGCATAGGTTAGAATAGGTAGAATAGGACCAAAAATCTCCTCCTGCATAATTTTTGCATCTGGATGAACCCCTACCATAATGGTTGGCTCTATAAATAATTTTTCTCTATTTGATTTTCCTCCATATACAATTTCACCCTCTCCTAAATAAGAAGTGAGACGCAGCCATTGTTTGTCATTAATAATTTTACCATAGTGCTCTGAATTTTCTGCATCTGCTCCATAAAACGATTGAAGGGCAATAATTAATTCTTTAATAAGCTTATCTTTTAAATCCTGGGGTACTAAAATATAATCAGGTGCGATACACATTTGACCGCAATTAGAAAATTTAGGATTGGCTAAACGTCGCGCTGCCACTCTTAAATTAGCATCTGAACAAATCACTGCAGGGCTTTTCCCTCCTAACTCTAAAGTCACTGGTACCAATTGCTCTGCTGCTAACTTGTAAATTATTTTACCAACCATAGTGCTTCCCGTATAAAAGATATGGTCAAATCTATTTTCTGTAAGTAGTGGTGGAAGTACCGTCGCTCCATCTCCTTCTAAATACATCATATAATTAGTAGGGAATAAAGAATGAATTATTTTTTGCATCACTGCTGCTGTAGCTGGCGCAAACTCAGATGGTTTTAAGACTGCGCAATTTCCTCCAGCAATGGCTCCTATGAGTGGAGTGAATAACAATTGAAAAGGATAGTTCCAAGGGGCAATAATACATACCACACCCAAAGGTTCTTGAATGGTAAAACTAGACGAGGGCATGCTTACCAAATTGGTCGCTACCGATTTGGGTTCCATCCACCCTTTTAAATGTTTTATGGTGTAGTTTAATTCACTCAAGAAAAATCCAATCTCAGTAGCCCAGGCGTCTTCGTCGGTTTTTTTCAAATCGGCATAAAGTGATTGGTATAATTGTTTTTCATGCTCCAAAACTGCTTTTTTTAAGCGTTCTAACTGAAGCAATCTAAATTCATAGGGCTGGGTAGCTCCTCCCATAAAATAGGCACGTAATTGGTCAATCGTGGCATTCATAAAATGTAAATTATACAGCAATTTAAGCCTAATTCAGCAAATCAAGCTGTCCAAAATCAGTTCATCAAATTATTTTTAAAAGTTCCAAAATTTTTGATAATTTAACACTATCAATAACGATTAAACAACCAAATACAGTTTTGCTATGTCTAAGAAAAAAATTGACAATTCAAGAAGGGATTTTATAAAAAATTCTGCGCTTGCTATGGGAGGATTTTATATTTTACCTAGGCACGTTTTAGGAGGAAAAGGATTTACCGCACCAAGCGATAAATTACAGATTGCTGGTATAGGCGCCGGTGGTAAAGGAGAAAGTGATTTGTTCGCTTTTTACAGTAGTGGAAAAGCAGATATCGCTTTCTTATGTGACGTTGATGATCGTCAATGTGCAAAAAGCTGGGAAAGATATCCAAAGGCAAAACGTTATAAAGATTATAGAGAAATGTTGGATAAAGAACACATGCATATTGATGCTTGTTCTGTATCTACACCCGATCATATGCACGCAGTAATGGCTATGGCCGCTATGCAATTGGGCAAACACGTTTATGTTCAAAAGCCAATGGCACACGATATTTATGAAGCGCGTATTATGACCAAGGCGGCGCACGATTACAAAGTAGTGACACAAATGGGTAACCAAGGTGCATCTGGAGATGGCGTACGTATGTTACAAGATTGGCACAATGCAGGATTGATTGGTGACATTCATACTATTTATTGTTATACCGACAGACCCGTTTGGCCTCAAGGTGTTAATCGTCCAGTTTCAACTACACCCTCAGCGATACCTCCTGAATTAGATTTTAATTTATGGTTGGGTACTGCTCCGAAAAAAGATTATTTCGAAGGCTTATTGCCATTTAACTGGAGAGGTTGGTGGGATTACGGAACCGGTGCATTAGGTGATATGGCATGTCATATTATGGCACCTGCCTTTGCCGTGGCTGGTTTAGGATATCCAATTTCTGCAGAGTGTAGTGTTGCAACTCGTTATACTGCACCTTGGCAAAAACTATATGCACCAGATTCTGGTCCAATGGGCTCACACATTACTTTAACTTTCCAAGGTCAAAACGGAAAGCCAAATGTAAAATTACATTGGATGGATGGTGGCATTCAACCAGAGCGTCCAGCTGAATTAGGCCCTAATGAAATGATGGGTGATGGTGGCAATGGTGTTATTTTTGAAGGAACGAAAGGAAAAATGATGGCTGGTACTTACGGAATCAATCCTCAATTGTTACCTACTAATTTAACTAAAACAACTTCTGTTCCTAAAACAGTAGATCATGTGAAAGGTGGAGAAGGCGGACATTATGCTGCATGGGTAGAAGCATGTATTGCTGGCGCGGGTAGTGCGGAAGCAAAAGCATTGAGTTCTAATTTTGATATTGCTGGCCCCTTGACAGAATCTGTTTTAATGGGTAACCTAGCCATTAGAAGTTATGATATCAAAACAACAGATAAGTCTGGTAGAGCTAGCTATCCTGGAAGAAACATTCAATTGTTATGGGATGGCCCGAATATGAAAATCACCAATTTCGACGAAGCGAATCAGTATGTTAAAAGAACCTACCGCGAAGGTTGGAGTTTGGGCGTTTAATAATAATTAATTTTATTGATTATAAATCTCGGTTGCCTCTGGTAGCCGAGATTTTTTTGTGGTACCTTTAAAAAGCAAAATCTACAATATGGAAAAATTACGTGAACAGTTTTTATTAAATCCAGCCATTACTTTTTTAAATTTTGGATCCTTTGGCGCAACCCCTAAACCCATTTTTGATAATTATCAGCATTGGCAAAGAGTTTTGGAAGCAGAACCCGTTCAATTTATTGCATTTGATGGCTTTAATTACTTAGCAGATTCAAGAACTGCCTTAGCAAAATTTATTGGTTGCCCAGACAAAGATGATTTGGTAATGGTGACCAATCCTTCATTTGCTATTAATTTGATTGCCAAGAATTTTCCGTTACAAGAAGGAGATGAAATACTTGCGACCGATATTGAATATGGTGCTTGTGATCGTACTTGGGAATTTTATTGTAAAAAAAATAAAGCCACCTATAGGAAACAAAAAATAAATCTACCTATTACTACTAAAGAAAAATTTATTGAAGATTTTTTTGAAGGACTTAGGCCTAGCACCAAAGCAATTTTTATTAGTCATATTACCAGTGCTACTGCATTGATATTCCCAGTAAAAGAAATTTGTGCCATCGCAAAATCAAAAGGCTTAATCACCATTGTGGATGGCGCCCATGTACCTGCGCATATTCCTTTAAATTTAAGTGAACTACAAGTAGATTTTTATACTGGTGCTTGTCATAAATGGATGATGGCTGCCAAAGGTTGTAGCTTTTTATATGCGCATAAATCGGTGCAACCTTTATGTGACCCATTGATAGTAAGTTGGGGCTATAAAGCCTTCAAGCCCTCTCATTCTACATTTTTAGACTACCATCAAATGATTGGTACACGTGACTTTTCAGCATTCCTTACTGTTCCAGCTTGTATTGAATTTATGGAAAAAAATAATTGGCCAAGTGTTTCTAAAATATGTCATGAAATGGTATTAGCCAATGCAGATAGATTTTACAAATTACTCGGTACCCAATCCATTAGCCCATTAACCAGCGAATGGATAGGTCAAATGATATGTATTCCTATCAAAACGCCCGAACCTGAACAATTACAAAGAAAATTGTATATCGACTATAAAATTGAAATTCCTATTATGCGTCAAGAAAATGATGTATACCTACGTTATTCTATCAATGCATTTAATACGGTAGCTGATTTAGATACTTTGTATCATGCACTAGAAGCCATCAAAAAGGAAGGCATCTTAATAAAATAATGCCTGAAGCTGTAAAATAATTTTTTTAAGCCAAGGCAGCATGCAAAATTTCAACTGTATGCAATGCTTTGTCACCTGTACCATCTTTAATTTGATGCCGACAACTGGTACCAGGTGCTGCTATGGTACATTTGTTTTGATTGGCTCTTATTTTAGGAAACAATACCAACTCTCCAATATTCATGGAAACTTCATAATGTTCTTTTTCATAACCAAAAGAACCTGCCATACCGCAACATCCAGAAAGGATGGTTTCCACTTTATAATTTGAAGGGAACGAAAGTACTTTCACAGAATCTGCTAAAGCACCTACTGCTTTTTGTTGACAATGTCCGTGTAGTAAAATTGATTTTGAATTTGTAGTGAAACTATCTTTAGTTATATTACCTGCTTCCATTTCTCTTGCTAAAAATTCATCAATGAAAAAGCTATATTTGGATAAATGCTTCGCTGCATCTAAATTTTCATCCGATGCTAAATCTGGATATTCGTCTCTGAAAGTAAGAATGGCAGAGGGTTCTAGCCCAATAAGGGGACTGGATTCACTAACCAAATGGCTTAACAATTCAATATTTTTATTCGCAATCAATTTTGCCTTTCTTACCAATCCTTTGGACAACCAAGTTCTACCACTTTCTTTATGTGCAGGAATAATTACGGCATACCCTAAAGCACTTAATAGTTGAATGGATTTAATGCCAATGTGCGCATCATTGTAATTGGTGAATTCATCGCAGAATAAATAAACTGTTTTTATAGGATTTGCAAGGCCTGTATAATTTTTTTTGTACCAGCTCTCTAAAGTTTGCGTTGAAATACTTGGCATAGAACGCTTCAAAGCAAAGCCTGCAAATAATTTAACAATACTTCCTGTAATAATATTTCCAACAAATGCATTGTACAAACGCGGGGCCATGGATCCTATTTTTGCAGCCGCTGTAAAATTAGCGATGAGCTTGGCTCTGAAAGGAACCCCGTTGGCATCATAATAATGTTGCAGGAATTCTGCCTTTAATTTAGCCATGTCTACATTTGAAGGACATTCGCTTTTGCAAGCCTTACAACTCAAACACAAACTCATCACATCATAGATTTCTTTATGATCGTATCTATTTTCTTTATCAGAATGCGTTAAAAATTCTCGAAGTATGTTGGCGCGCGCGCGTGTAGTATCTTTTTCATCTCTTGTAGCCATAAAAGAAGGACACATGGTGCCACCAGATAAATGTGTTTTTCTACAATCTCCCGAACCATTACACTGTTCGGCATGTTGCAAAATATCTTGTTGATGAAAACGAAAAATAGTTTTGAACTCGGGGGTTAATTGGCCTGGCTCATACCTCAGCATCGTATTCATCGAAGGCGTATCTACAATTTTATTGGGATTAAATATATGTTTGGGATCCCAAGTGTTTTTTACTTGTTTTAATAAAGCATAATTTTTCTCCCCCACCATTTGCTTAATAAACGCTCCTCTTAAACGCCCATCTCCATGCTCCCCACTTAAAGAACCATTGTATTTTTTTACCAGCGTAGCTACTTCTTCGGCAATGGTTCTAAACAATTGATTCCCTTCTTTCGTTTTTAAATTAATAATAGGACGTAAATGTATTTCACCCGATCCCGCATGTGCATAGTGCACTGAATAAAGGCCATGCTTTTTTAATATTTCATTAAAGTCGCGAATATAATTAGGTAGGTCTTCTACATCCACGGCGGTGTCTTCAATCACAGGCACTGCTTTTTCATCTCCAGGTAAATTACTCAACAAACCAAGGCCCGCTTTTCTTAATGCCCATATTTTTTTAGCATCCGCCCCAAACAATACTGGAAAATGATACCCCAAACCTGCCGCGCGCATATCCGCTTCTACTTTATTTGTGAGCTCCAAAATTTCTTCCCTAGTTGCTTTTACAAATTCTATCACTAAAATAGCGCCAGGGTCACCTTGTACAAAAAAACGGTTCTTAGCTTGCTCCGTATTTTCTTTGGTACATTCTAAAATATAATGATCAATCAGTTCACTGGCACTGGGCTTGTATTTTAAACCAATTAAATTGGCATGCAGTGATTCATCAATACTGTTAAAATGCACGCATAATAAACCTACTTCTTTAGCAGGCGCAGGCACCACATTTAATTTTATCTCTGTCATAAAGGCCAGCGTACCTTCGGAGCCTGCAATCAAATTGCAAAAATTAAAATGAGGCCCCCCTGCTGTAAAAGGATCCGAGTCTATTAATAGATCCACCGCATATCCTGTATTTCTTCTTACCACCGACTTTTTGGGAAACTCTTTTCTTATCTCTACTTGATTGTCATAGTTGCTTAATAAACTACGCACCGATTTGTAAATATTTCCTTCTAATGTATTCAATGCACATTTTTCATGAAAATCATCGGTAGATACACTTTTAAAAACAACTTCTGATCCATCACTTAAAAATGCTTTCACTTCTAATAAATGTTCTCTTGTACTTCTATATACGACCGAATTGGATCCACAAGAATTATTGCCCACCATTCCACCAATCATGGCTCGATTGGCAGTAGAGGTTTCTGGGCCAAAAAATAAATCATGCGGTTGTAAAAATAAATTTAATTCATCGCGAATGACACCAGGTTGCACGCGCACCCAACCTGCTTCTTTATTAAGTTCTAAAATTTGATTGAAATGCTTGGATACATCTACAATGATACCGTTGCCGACCACTTGACCTGCTAAAGAAGTACCGGCAGTTCTTGGAATTAATGATGTTTGATGTGTGGATGCAAAAGCAATGAGCTTTGAAATATCTTGCTTGGTTTTAGGGATGGCTACTGCTAACGGTAGCTCTCTATAACTAGAGGCATCCGTTGCATATAAGGTCCTAATCATTTTATCGAAAAAAAGATCCCCTTCCAATTGTTTTGCAAGCTGCTTCAACTGTTCCTTCATAATGCTTTATTCAACTTCGCAAAAATACTAAAATAAACACTAAGGCTTAAATTAGAAACCCAATAAAACTAGGGGCGAATTACCACTTTAAAGTTTTCAAATAGGCAGCGTCATCTTTGGCGCAATCTAATTCGGTGGTTCCTGTATAAGCTTCTTGTTCTACAATATAATATTTCACGCCCTGCGCAGCTGCTTGAGGCAATAAAGTTTTGTAATCAATGCTGCCTTTACCAACTATACAAGATTCTTTATCTCCTTTTGCATTTGTGGCCATATCTTTTACATGCACCAATTTGAAACGATTTGGAAACTTTTTCATATAGGCAATCGGATCCACACCTGCCGCTACTGTCCAATACATGTCCATTTCAAAATCCACAGTGTCAGGATTGGTAGATTTTATCATTAAATCTTGTGGCACAATACCATCCATAGGTACAAAAGAATAATCATGATTATGGTAAGCAAAACGGATGCCATTTTTCTTTGCTATTTCACCACATGCATTGAATTCATCAGAGAATTTTTTGAAATTATCAATTGATTTTTGGGCTCCTTTGAATGGACATATTAAATACTTCATGCCAATTTCAGCAGCTTGCGCGGCTTTGCGCTCAAAATCTTTTGAAATCTCACAATGTGAAGAAACAAAATTCATTCCTAAATCATCCATCAATTTTTTAAACTCTGTATTTTTCATTCCCCAAAAAAGGCCATTGCCTCCTTCAAAACCTTCTATTTGTTTGTATCCAGATTTTGACAAAAGAGTTAACACACCTACTGTATCTTTATATAAAGCTTGTTTTACTGTCCACAATTGAATGCCAAATGGATTGGATTTAGCCATTGCCATTAATTCATTACCAAATGGCATGCTTAATGCCACACCTGCTAATGTCGTTTGACGCAGGAAGTTTCTTCTTGAATTGTTCATATAATCGTTTTAAAGTTCAATAGTTAGTTCAGTTAATAAAAGTAGTAATACGAATGCAATTTTCTAATGCACCGTTTAAGATCCAATTTGAAAGTTTAATTTAATAGAGGATCTTCTCTATCCCTATATTAAGTAGCCCAAGCTTTGTCTCCTTTTTTATAAGGGACAGAACCTTCATATTTACCTGGAACGGCTACATAACGTAGAACTTTAGTTGCCCCAACTTCAGAACTAAAGAATCCCCATAAGGTCAATTCTTTAAGCATCGTAAAATAATGCTTTTGCTCGTCTGGCTTTTTTGTTTTTTGAAAAGCAGATGCTTCTTTGTCTAAAGCTACCAACAAGTCATGTCTTTGTGCAGGCGTTGCTTCCATAAAAAATTTACCGCTTGCTTTTTTGGACGCTTCGTCTAATTTTTTCAAACCTGCCATAAATGTAGTTTGATCTTTTGCTTCATAACAGTCATTTACAATTACTGTCATAAACTCACCCACTTTTGCTTCCTTAGCACCTGGTGTATTGGTTGCGGGCAAAATGGTTTCTGCAATTTCATTTAAAAATGAAATATCAGTTTTTGAAAAACTTAAACCAGGCGTACCCGTTGTGCAGCCCGATAAAAACGCTTCTGCACCTAAAACGGTTCCTCCCATTATGAGTGCTACTCTTGATAAGGCTTCTCTTCTATTCATCATAAAATTGTATTTAAAATATTATAAATTATAAGTTTCCTTTTTTCAATTCATTCACTGCAAATTCAGCAGCACGTGCAGTAAATGCCATATAGGTTAAAGATGGATTCACACAAGAAGAACTTGCCATAAATGCACCATCCGTTACAAATACATTGGGGGCATCCCAAACTTGGTTGTTGCCATTTAATACAGATGTTTTTGGATCTCTACCCATACGCGCAGTTCCCATTTCATGAATACCTCTTCCTGGTGTGCCATCCCCTTCGTGCGCTTTTACATTTTTAACACCTGCTTTTTCTAACATTTCTTGTGCATCTGCAAAAATATCTTTGCGCATTTTTTTCTCATTCTCTTTTAATTCGCAATCAATATTTAAAACATTCAATCCCCATTTGTCTTTTACTGATTTATCCAAAGTTACTTGATTGGTTGGGTCTGGTAACATTTCACCAAAACCACCCATACCTACTGACCATCCACCAGGTTCTGTCATGGCATCTTTGAATTCACCACCAATAGAAAATTCTGCAACATCATGTTTCCAACCTTGTCTTGTGCCACTGCCTTGGTAGCCAAAACCGCGGACATAATCGCGCTTGTCATCACCTACATTTCTAAAACGTGGGATATAAAAACCATTGGCACGACGACCAAAAGTATACTTGTCTTCGTAACCTTCAACATTTCCGCTTGCACCAATACCTAAATGGTGGTCCATTAAATTTTTACCCAAAGCATTGCTACTACTGCCTAAGCCGCCTTCCCAAACATCGGTTGCAGAATTCATCAACAACCAAGTACTATTTAAAGTAGAAGCATTGACAAAAATTATTTTTGCTTTGTATTCAATGGTCTTGTTGGTTTCTGCATCCAATACCATCACCCCTGTGGCGCGTTTTTTATCTTTATCGTATTTAATTTCTGTTACAATACTCCAAGGTCTTAAAGTTAAGTTGCCCGTTGCCATTGCAGCAGGTAAAGTAGAAGACTGTGTACTAAAATATCCACCAAATGGACAACCCAGCCAGCATTTATTTCTAAACTGACAACCTGGGCGACCTTCATGCGGTACGGTAATATTTGCAGTACGTCCAATGATTAAATGACGAGCACCTTTGTATGCATCTTTTAATCTTGCAGCCACCTCTTTCTCCACACAAGTTAAATCCATGGCAGGTAAAAATTGACCGTCTGGTAAAACAGCTAAGCCATCGCGATTCCCACTGATGCCTGCAAATTTTTCTACATAATCATACCAAGGTTCAATTTCTTTATAACGAACAGGCCAATCTACACCATGCCCATCTTTTAAATTGGCTTCAAAATCCAAATCAGACCAACGGTAACTTTGACGGCCCCACATTAAAGAACGACCTCCCACATGATACCCTCTAAACCAATCGAAACGTTTGGTTTCAGTGTAAGGACTTTCTTTGTCTACACACCAATAATCTAAATTGGTTTCATTCAAAGGATAATCTCTTTTTAATACAGGATAATCTTTGATCATCTCTTGTGTACGCGTGCCACGATGCGGATAATCCCAAGCTTCTTTATTTGCGTTAACATAATCTTTAATGTGCTCAATATTTCTACCGCGCTCTAACATTAAAACTTTTAATCCTTTTTGTGTAAGTTCTTTAGCTGCCCATCCGCCGCTAATCCCCGATCCCACTACAATTGCATCATACTGTTGTTCTGCCATTTTATAAATTTTTAGAATTATTGATTTTTTTTAATAATTAAACGTCGCAAATTTTAACCGCTGCTGCTAAAGAAGCAATAGGGTCTTTGTCAGCAGGAATAAATTCTTGTGCCACATACCCTTTGAATCCAGTTTTAACAATGGCACGCATAATGGCTGGATAAAACAATTCCTGTCTTTCATCAATTTCATTTCTACCTGGCACACCACCAGTATGATAGTGCCCAAAATAAGTATGATTGGTTTGAATAGAATGGATAATATCGCCTTCGTCAATTTGCATGTGATAAATGTCAAACAATAATTTAAAATTAGGTGAACCTAATTGCTTGCATAGTTCAATACCCCAGGCTGATTTATCACACATATAATCTTTATGATCTACTCTAGAGTTTAACAATTCCATTTGGATGAGGACACCTCTTTTTTCTGCCAATGCCATGATTTTTTTCAACCCTGTGACACAATTTTTTAATCCTGTTTCATCATCCATGCCTCTTCTGCTACCAGAAAAACAAATCAAATTAGTATAGCCAGCATCTGCTACATAATTAATATGGTCGGTATAACTTTTAACTAATTGATCATGGTACTGAAGGGTATTGAAACCTTCTGTCAAACTTATTTCTGCACCATTGCACATCGTAGAAATTAGATTATTGTCTTTTAAAACTTTCCATTCCGAAGGACCTACCAAATCCATCCCAACCAAACCCATCGATTTAAAACTTTTTGCCAATGATTCAATAGGAATCTTACTATAACACCATCTACAAGCAGTATGATTGATGTTTCCTTTTAATATGTTTGAAAGATTTTCATTTTCCACAGCTGCTAAAATTTTTGAAGGAAAGGCAACGCCAGTTGCTAGGGCTGCTGAACCAGTTATAACTTGTTTAATAAGCTTACGTCTATTGACATTGGATGACATAGCAAAATCGTTGAATTGATTATTAATATTGGTTTGATAAATATAATTTTTATTTCCTGTTTTATAAAAAATAATTAGTGAAAAAAGGAGGTAATTTGCGAAATAATAAGGAAATTGCTATTGGAATACTACGAAAGTGTTAAAATGACACAATCATACGATTTTTAAGCCAAAAAATACTCCAAAAATGAACCGAAAATTAAGAATGGGCATGGTGGGCGGTGGTAAAGATGCTTTTATTGGCGCTATCCACAGACTTGCTGCCAATATGGATGGATTGATTGAAATCAATTGTGGTGCTTTAAGTATTAATCCTGAAATAGCAGTGGCTTCGGGAGAAGCTTTATTTCTTCCAAAAGAAAAAACTTACTTGACATTTGATGAGATGATTAAAAAAGAAGCTGCCCTGCCAGCGAACGAGCGTATGGATTTTGTAACCATTGTCACCCCAAATTTTGCTCATTTTGCTCCGGCCATGATGGCTTTAGATCATGGATTTCATGTGGTGATTGAAAAGCCCATTACTTTTTCATTGGATGAAGCAAAGCAATTAAAGAAAAAATTAGACGAAACAGGATTGATACTTTGTTTGACACATACTTATTCTGGATACCCAATGGTCAAACAAGCAAAGGCCATGGTGAAAGAGGGAAAATTAGGAAAGATTCGTAAAATATGGGTGGAATATGCACAAGGCTGGTTAAGTAAATTGTCGGAAAGAGAAGGCAATGCACAAGCTGCTTGGAGAACCGATCCAAAAAAATCTGGAAAAAGTTCTGTAATGGGTGACATTGGAACACATGCTGCACATTTAGCAGAATACATTAGTGGCGCAAAAATTTCAGAAGTATGTGCCGAATTAAATACCATGGTAGAAGGAAGAATGTTGGATGATGATGGTGCCGTTATGTTAAAATTTGACAATGGCGCCAAAGGTGTTTTAATGGCATCACAAGTAGCAGCGGGTGAAGAAAATAATTTGAAAATTAGAATCTATGGTGAGAAAGGGGGCATTGAATGGATGCAACAAGAGCCAAACACATTACATGTAAAATGGTTGGACCAACCTGCTCAAGTATTAAGAGCTGGAAGTAATTATGGCGCACACTTATCATCAGCTGCAGTGCACAATTCGAGAACACCAGGTGGACATCCCGAAGGTTATTTAGAAGCATTTGCAAATATCTACCGTAACTTTGCATTAACCCTTGGTTGTAAAATTGATGGAACAACGCCCACTGCCGAAATGTTAGACTTCCCAACTATTGAAGATGGATTAAGAGGGATGGCATTTATTGATAACGTAGTAGCATCATCGCAGTCCGATACCAAATGGACGGCTTATGTTTTATAAAATAAAATTATGACAACAATCAAAGGACCTGCAATATTTTTAGCTCAATTTATGGGTGATGAAGCACCATTTAATACTTTAGAGCGTATTTGTAAATGGGCAGCTGGCTTGGGTTTCAAAGGAGTACAAATTCCTAGTTGGGACCCAAGATGTATCGATTTAAAAAAAGCTGCAGAAAGCAAAACCTACGCAGACGAAATCAAAGCCATTGTTGCAGGTGCAGGAATGGAAATCACAGAATTGTCTTCGCATTTGCAAGGACAATTGGTCGCAGTGCATCCAGCATATGATGCACAATTTGATGGATTCGCGCCAAAAGAAGTGCATGGCAATTCAAAAGCAAGAACAGAATGGGCGGTGCAACAATTAATCTATGCAGCCAAAGCTTCACAAAATTTAGGATTGAATGCACATGCTACTTTTAGTGGTGCTTTATTATGGCATACTGCATATCCTTGGCCACAACGTCCTGCTGGATTGGTAGAAACAGGATTCACTGAACTGGCTAAAAGATGGATGCCTATATTAAATGAATTTGATAAAGTAGGCGTAGATCTTTGTTATGAAATTCATCCAGGTGAAGATTTACATGATGGCGTTACCTATGAAATGTTTTTAGATAAAGTGAATCAACATCCACGCGCTTGTTTATTGTACGACCCTTCTCACTTTGTTCTTCAATGCATGGATTACTTAGGCTATATCGATGCTTTTCATGAGCGCATTAAAATGTTTCATGTAAAGGATGCCGAATTCAATCCCACAGCCAAACAAGGCGTGTATGGTGGTTATCAAAATTGGATTGATCGCGCAGGCCGATTTAGATCTTTGGGAGATGGTCAAGTAGATTTCAAAAGCATATTTAGCAAACTGGCTGCTTATAATTTTAAAGGATGGGCAGTAATGGAATGGGAATGTGCCATCAAACATCCAGAAGTAGGCGCAGCAGAAGGTGCAATTTTTATTCAAAAGAATATCATAAAAGTAACAGAGAAGGCTTTTGACGATTTTGCCAACACAGGATCAGACGAAGCATTCAATAAAAAAATATTGGGTATATAAACATTTAAAAAGAAGTACAATGAAACAGGTTTTAATGATGATGACAACAGCATTCGCTTTAATGGCATGTGGTGGTGGATCAGGAACAGCAACAAAAACAGAAACTGCAGCAACAGCACCAGTAGCAAGCACAGGAAATAGTTTATCGGAGAATCCTGATTACAAAAAAGGATTGGCTTTAATAGCAGGAAGCGACTGTTTAACTTGTCACAAAGTAAGTGAGAAAGTGATTGGACCCGCATATAAAGACGTTGCAGCAAAATATGAAAATACAGATGCCAACATAAAAATGTTGGCTGCAAAAGTTATAAAAGGCGGTGGAGGAAATTGGGGCCCTGTTCCCATGACACCGCATCCTCAATTAAAACAAGAAGATGTAGAACAAATGATTAAATATATTTTACTTCTAAAAAAATAAAATTGATTAAAAAAACGATTTTTTATTACACACCACTAAAACATGTTCATGAAAAAATTATTGCTTGCACTTTTTGTAATTTTTGTTAGCGCACAAGTAAACGCACAAAAATGGATTTCCTTATTTGATGGAAAAACAACCAATGGCTGGCATACCTATGGCAAAAATGAAGTGGGTAGTTTATGGCAGGTGGCCGATGGCGCCATTACATTAGACCCAGCACATAGAACACCCAATGGAAGTGGGGATATTGTTACCAATGAAAGCTTTAATGATTTTCATTTGCAATTAGAATGGAAGATTTCTAAAAACGGCAATAGTGGGATTATCTTTTTTGTACAAGAAGATCCTAAATATAAAAACACATGGTTTACTGGACCTGAAATGCAAGTGTTAGATAACGATGGACATGATGATGGAAAAATTTTTAAACATAGAGCAGGTAATTTATATGATTTAATTGCAGGTCCAGAAGGCGCAGTAAAAGCAGTAGGCGAATGGAATTTGGTAGACATTATTAATGAAAAAGGTACATTGACTTTAAAGTTAAATGGCATTATTACAGCTAAAACAAATTTAGGTGACGAAAACTGGAAAGAGCTTATTAAAAATAGTAAGTTCTCAAAAGGAGAATCACCCGATTTTGGAAAAGTTTTTTCAGGCCACATTGCATTACAAGACCATGGCAATGCAGTTGCATTTAGAAATATTCGTATTCAAAAATTATAACGCTTAATAGTGCAAACTATTCATGAAAACTTCATGCGTCAGGCCCTCGTGCAAGCACAGAGGGCCTTTGACGTTGATGAAGTACCGGTGGGAGCTATTATTGTGATGCACGATAAAATTATTGCCAAAGCCTACAATCAAGTACAACTTTTAAAAGATGTAACTGCTCATGCAGAAATTTTAGCCATCACCAGTGCTTGTGAAAGTTTACAAGCAAAATATTTACCCGAGGCTACACTTTATGTTACACTAGAGCCTTGCTTAATGTGTGCGGGTGCATTGTATTGGAATAAAATGGGGCATATTGTTTTTGGTGCTTACGATGAAAAAAATAGTTACCGCCGAGTAACTGAAAAAAATCCTTTTCATCCTTCTACCACCATTATTGGCGGTATCCTTCAAGATGAATGCGCAGGGCTCATGCAAACTTTTTTTAAAGCCAAACGATAATTAGTTTACTTATAAAGCTTCGTAATAAATAGCTTTCCTGCGTCATCCTAAAAACGGATTACTTCGGAAACTATTTATTTACTGCGCTTCAGACTAGCCTTTATTTTCTATTTCAGGAAAAAAAGGGGGGCACTCGCTTAAATCAACACAAAGCATTGTAATTTTGACTTTCATTCATAAACACAATAAATAAAAAATATGTCATTTACCTTACCCGCATTACCCTATGCACACGAAGCTTTAGAACCACATTTTGATACGTTGACCATGCAAATTCACCATGGAAAACACCACCAAGCTTATGTTGATAATTTAAACAAAGCCCTTGCTGGTACACCCAACGAAGGAAAAAGTTTAGAAGAATTGGTAAAAGTTGCTGGTACCATTAGCCCTGCTGTTAGAAATAATGGTGGTGGTCATTGGAACCACAGTTTCTTTTGGGCAAGTTTAGCACCTAATGCGGGTGGTGCTCCATCGGGCGCTTTGGCCGATGCGATCCATGCAGCATTTGGAAGTTTGGATGCTTTCAAAGAAAAATTTGCCGCAGCGGGAATGACTCGTTTTGGAAGTGGCTGGGCTTGGTTAATTGTTAAAGACGGAAAATTAGAAGTAAGCTCAACACCTAATCAAGACAATCCTTTAATGGATGTTGCAGAAGTAAAAGGCCATCCTATTTTAGGCGCTGATGTTTGGGAACATGCTTATTATTTAAAATATCAAAATAGAAGAGCAGATTATTTAGCAGCTTTTTGGAATGTAGTGAATTGGTCAGTTGTTGCTGATCGTTTTGCTGCAGCAAAATAAATTTCACTTAACAATAAATAAAACCTTCGCTTTCAAGTGCAGGTTTTTTTATGCCATGGATTTACTTGAATGCACGCAGCACTTGCTTTGAATAAACTATATGTAGGGTAGCCTTAAGGTACGGGGTCATAACCATGCCCACCACCAGGCCTACATTTACTTAATCGAATCACACCTAAGTAGATTCCTTTGATGGGGCCATATTTACGAATGGCTTCAATGGTATAATGAGAACAACTGGGTGTAAACCTACATTTGCTTGCGCCCAGCCAAGGAGAAAGTACGTATTGATAAAAACGAATCATTACTATAAAGGGAAAGGATATTATTTTTTTCAATGTTTGCAAAGTAAATGCTTGGTTTAGCTTTTTGAATCCAATGGAGCGCTGCAATAAAATGGCGAACTATTTATGGCTTGCTATTTTTTTTATAAGTAGGGTTAATACTTCTTTAAGTTTTGATTGTATTTCCAACTGCGATAACACTTGTGCATCTGTATATAAGAAAAATAAGTCCAACTTTTTGTTGTTTAAATTTACCTGCTGTAAAAAATTAGGTTTCTCTAATCGATACGCTTCGCGCAATAATCTTTTAACACGATTGCGTTGCACTGCTTTTCTAAAAATTCTACTGGGCGCACCCACTCCAGCTTGAACCATTCCATTGGAAAGCGCTTCTAGTTTATTCGTTTCTGTTGCTTCTAAAGTATAAATTAATTTAATAGGGAAAACTTGTATAGAATGTCCTTTTGAAAACAAATGTTGCGTTTGTTTTCTGCTTTTTAATTTGTCTAATTTTTTATATGTAAACAATGCAGGCAAGTAGAATTAATTTTTATGTGGTACCCTAATCAAAAAAGTCCCTCCCGAAAAACGGGAAGGACTTTAAAATTATTGAATTTATTTGTAATAGTAAGAACGGCCTAAGCCTGGAAAAAATTATTTTAATCCTTTCTCACTAGATACAGTTAGTTTTTTGCGTCCTTTCTTGCGTCGGCTAGCTAATACTTTACGACCATTAGCTGATTCCATACGTTTGCGGAAACCATGAACTGATTTACGACGACGTTTATGGGGTTGGAATGTACGTTTCATTTGATGTCTTTTACTTGCTTAGTTTCTTAAAAAAAATTCCACATCCAATAGCAGTCACCATACCACTACCTGTGAAAGGTCGGCAAAAATAGGGTATTTTTTCATTTTCTAAGCTAAATCTGTATGTTTTGCCTCAATTTTTTGTCCAAAAAACAAGCTACCCTGCTTTTCAAACATTTTTGCATTGTCGGTGGTATAAAAGCTTAATTGGCCATGTTGACTACATTTTTGAGCTATTTCGGGGTGATTTTTAAGGTATTTGGCCAAACTTTCTGCCACAATACTGCTTTGGCTGACCAATTGTACTCCCTTTGGTAAGAAGGACTTTATTTTAGCCTCTAAAAGCGGATAATGGGTGCAGGCCAGTAAAATGGCATCGATATCCTTAGATTGGCTAAAAAGCGCATTCAAATACTGTTGCACATAATAATCAGCTCCAGGTTGATCAAACTCACCATTTTCAATTAAGGGCACCCACATCGGGCATGCTTGTTGAAAAACTTGCAGCGAAGGAAAAAATTTTGCCAACTCTATGGGATAACTGTCACTTTGAACCGTACCCAAAGTGCCCATAATGCCAATTTGATGATTGGGGGAGAAATTTCCTAACACTTCGGTTGTTGGTCGAATCACTCCTAATACTCTTTTGCTTGGATCAATATGAGGTAAATCTAATTGTTGAATATTTCTAAGTGCTTTTGCCGAGGCGGTATTGCAAGCCAAAATCACCAAAGAACAACCTTGTGCAAAAAACCAATTCACTGCTTCTAAAGTATATTGATAAACTGTTTCAAAAGATCTGGTACCATAAGGTGCCCTTGCATTGTCTCCTAAATAGATATAATCATAATCAGGCAATTGTTTTTTCAATTCCTTTAAAATGGTGAGGCCACCATATCCACTATCAAAAACACCAATGGGTGCAGACATAATATAAGTTTAAATTCCTGCTGTAAAACTAAGAACCTCGTTGCATAACAACGAGGTTCTTTTAATAATTTATTTTTTTAAAAACTATCCTTTTTTAGCAGGAGCTTTTGCTGGTGCAGCAGCTGGTGCAGGAGCGCCGCCAGTTGCAGCTTTAAATGCATCAACTACTTCTTTAGGTAAAGTCAATTTCAACTTCAAAGCCACTCTAATCGTTAAGTTATCAGCGATAGAAGGTTGTGCATAAGGTGATAAAGCATCCGCTTTTAATACTAAAGTGTATTTATTTTCAGCAACCACTTCACTTAAAGCAGCAGCTACTTTTTGTCTGTAAGGCAACAAAAGTCCTTCTTCTTTTTGTTGCATTGCTTGTTGTTGGTATTGTTGCCAATTGATCAATTTGTATTTTAACTTATTCAAATCGGTTGTAGCCATCTCAAGTGCTTTTGGTCTTTTAGACAAACTAGCAGAATCTCTTTTGAAAATACTGTCTTTTACTTGATAGTCTTTTAAAGTGTAATTGTACTCTTCTTGTAAAGTATCTTGCGCATAAGATTTAAGAATTGTATCTAATTTTTCTTGAATGCCTGGGAACAATGCAATGACACTTTGATCATCAAAGTAGCCAATTTTTGTTTGTGCAGAAGCACTGTTTGTAAATGATAATGCTACTAATAAAATGGCAGCAAATAGGAAACCTTTTTTCATAACTTGTTTTTTTTATTTTACTATTCTATGTTTATAATAGTTAATTTATAACGCCCAATTCTTTTAAAACGTCATCGCTTTTGTCCAGTTTTGGGTCTGCAAATATAATGGTAATTCCTTCACTTTTATCCAAAATGAAGTCATAAGCACGGGCAGCAGCCATTTTTTGGACCGCATTATACACCCTATCTTGGATGGGTTTTACCAGTTTTTGTCTTTCTTTAAACAAATCCCCCTCATAACCAAATCGTTTCTTTTGGATGTCTCTTAGTTCTTTTTCTTTTGCAAATAGCTCATCCTCTCGCTTTTTTCTTAAATCTTCTGATAGCATAAATTGTTCGCCCTCATAGTTTTTGTACATTTTATCTAGCACCATTTGTTTCTCGTCAATTTCTTGTTGCCATTGATCTCCCAATACTTTTAATTTTTTATCGGCCTCTTTGTATTCAGGAATTTTGTCTAAAATATATTTGGTATTGATGACCGCATATTTACTTTGTGCCTGGGTGGTAGCAAAAAAGCCTGCCAATCCAATGATAAGGAGTAATACGTACTTTTTAGAATGCATGTGTCTATTTTTTAAAAATGAACAGATTTAAATTTATTCTGGTTCAAAGCCTAACATAAAGGTAAACCTTCCTGCGTCTTTTAAGCTATTGGAACCATTTAATCTATCTATCCCAATTCCATAGTCAAAACCTAATAAGCCAAACATGGGCAAGTAAAAACGCATACCAAGACCCACAGAACGTCTCAAATTAAATGGATCGTATTCCTTCATACTGTACCATCCATTGGCTGCTTCAAAAAATCCTAATGCATAAATGGTGCTACTTGCAGCCAAACTCAATGGATACCTAATTTCCATTGCATATTTATTAAACATGGTAAAATGTTGTGTTGCTGTTTGCTGATCGGGATTCACTTTTGGGTTAGAAGTTTGATACACTGGATAACCTCTTTGTGCAATAATGTCATATCCTAATAATGCAAACTGATTGCTTAAGCCCGCATCTCCTAATTGAAAACGTTCAAATGGAGAAACTGCTAAATTGCTATTGTAAGTGCCCAAGAAACCATACTTCGCAGCAAACTTTAAAACAAATTGTTTGTTGTGATCGTCACCACCAGGTTTACCAAGCGGTACATACCATTCGCCATTGAATCTCCATTTATGGTATTCCAATAATTGAAAAGGATTCTCTGCACTATTCACATTAGGCATGATATAAGAATAAGGCGGAGTCAATTGCGCACTTAATAAGAAATTAGAACCTGATCTTGGAAACAATGGCTGATCCACAGAAGTTCTTTGTAATGCAATTCTAAAATTGACATTATTCACTGAGCCATTATTAAAATTGGGTAAGTTATAAGGATCAATAGCGTAATTACTTAAAAAATATCTAGTGTAGTTTAATCCCATGCTTAAAGAAAAATAATCATCGGGCCATCCTAATTGGCGACCAAAAGAAACCGTACCTCCTGTTGTAGAAATGTATCTGGTATTTGCTATATCCATATTGTACAATCCAGTAGTAGGATCAATGGTTTGACCGTATTTGGTATTGTATACACTTACCGTTAAGGTGTTTCTTTTAATGCCCCCAAACCATGGTTCTGTAAAAGTAAAGTTGGTAGATCTAAATGCCTTTCCATTACTTTGAACCCTGACACTTAATTTTTGTCCATCTCCCATTGGCAATGGATCCCAAGCAGCTTTCTTAAATAAATTTCTTGATGAGAAATTATTAAAAGTAACCCCTATGGTTCCTGTTAAGCCAATATAGCCACCCCATCCAGCACTTAATTCCAATTGGTCACTCGATTTTTCTTCTACTCCATAATTGATATCCACAGTTCCATCTTCAGGATTAGGTACAGGATCGATTTTAATTTTTTCTTGATCAAAGAAATTCAATTGTGCAATTTCACGTTGAGAACGAATCAATAAACTACGGCTAAATTTATCTCCAGGTATGGTTCTGATTTCACGACGTATTACAAAATCTTTTGTTTTTTCGTTACCTGCAATCCTGATCGTTTTAATAGTGGCTTGAGGACCTTCAACCATTCTAATTTCAAAATCAATGGTATCGTTGTATACAGCTGTCTCAACTGGGTCTACTCTAAAAAATAAATAACCATCATCTTGATACAATCCACTGATGTCCCCTCCTTCGGGTGTTTGAATTTTACCTAGTTTATTGTACAAAGTCTCCCGATTGTAAATAGCACCCTTTCTGATATTTAAGATAGAAAGCAATATGGAGTCTGGATATTTGGTATTGCCTCTCCAAGTGATATTGCCAAAATAATACTTACGCCCTTCTTTCAATTGCATGTCAATGTTCAAATTACCAGCTGCATTGTGGTACACCGTATCCTTTTCAATGACCGCATCTCTAAATCCCAATGAATTATAATAGTTTAATAAGTTGTCTTTACTTTCATCATACTTTTTTACATCAAATTTTGAAGAAGAGAAATTAATTCTCGCGTAAGGATTTAATATTTTCTTCGTTTTTGTAAAAGTTAAAAACCCTTTTTCTTGCAAGTATTCATCAAAAGTATACGGAGATGTTTTAACTATAATAGGTCGATCGTTAATAGGAAATAAAGTCAATCTTGATTTTTCGTGTATCTCTTTCAAACTTTTTTTCAACTTGCCTTCTTCCACTTTGTTGCCTCCAAAATTAATATTGTTGATGCGCACTTTAGGCCCTTTGTCTACGACGAAATCCAATAATAAATTGTTTTTTCTAGTGGCATCTTTTCTTTCTTTGATGCTTACTTTAACATCTTGGAAGCCCTTTTCAGCATAATATTTTTTGATGCCATCAATGGCGGTAATTTTCATATTTTCGGTAATAACCCTGTTGGGCGTCAAACCTGTTTTACCAGACAATTCATCATTGTCTGATTTGCGCACACCTATAAAAGAAAATTTAGAAAGACGAGGTCTTTCAACTACATTAATTTCAACATCAATTTCCTTTTCATTTAAATCTGTTAAATAGATGCTTACGTCACTGAAATAATTTTGATCCATTAATTTATGAATGGCTTTGGCAAAATTATCTCCACCCGGCAAAGTAACTTCGTCTCCAATGCTTAAGGTAGATAATGAAAGCAATAGGTTTTCATCAAAGAATTGATTTCCAACAACTTTAATGTTGCGTATTTTATATTTGGTAGGTAGTTTTTGGCTAAAAATGCCAAGTAATTTTACATTAATCTGAGTGACAGAATCTTTAGCAGGTAGCTCCTGTCCATAAGAAGTCAATGAAATTAAAAGTACTGATAGTGAACCTATTAATAATTGGCGAAAATTCTGCATCTGCTGTGGGACTACATTTATAATTTTAAAAGAGCTGCAAATTACTCGTAATAATTCAAAGTCTTTGTTAAATCCTAAAAATAAATATATTAATTAATTATTTAATTTGATGTGATTTGCTGACTGGTTTTGCCAAATCTGCGCTCCCTGGATTGATAATCCAATAGGGCATCAATCAAATCCTTTTTCCGAAAATTAGGCCAACGTGTGTTCGTAAAATACAGTTCGGCATACGCAATTTGAAACAATAAAAAATTGCTAATTCTAAATTCGCCGCTGGTGCGAATCAATAATTCTGGATCTGGAAAATCACTGGTAGTAAGGTTTTTAGACAAATTCGCTTCGGTAATTTGGTCTATTGTAAGTAGGCCATTTTGTACCTGTAAAGCAATTTTTTTAGCTGCTTCGGCAAGCTCCCATCGACTGCTGTAACTCAAGGCGATGATCAACTCTAGACCCGTATTTTGGGCAGTTTGTTCCATCCCTGCAGCCAAGGCCTTTTGCGCCTCCTCTGGCAAAAGCGCTAGATTCCCAATAAAGTGCAATTTGATGTTATTTTTATGCAAATCGGGGACTTCTTTAGCAATGGTATCCACAAATAGGCTCATCAACCCATTTACTTCAGTTTCGGGTCGGTCCCAATTCTCTGTACTAAATGCGTATAAAGTAAGGTATTTGATGCCTATTTCAGTGGCCGCCTCCACCACTTTTCTTACACTAACAACTCCTTCATAATGACCAAATAAACGATCCTGCCCCTGTTCTTGCGCCCATCTGCCATTCCCATCCATAATGATGGCTATATGTTTAGGCAGTTTATGTAAATCCAAATTTTCCATAATGTGAAATTAAGAAAATAACTAGGTTAATGGCGCTTAAAAAAGGAGAAGAAGCCTTTTTTGTTTGCCGTTTTTTCACCAGAGGCTTCGCTGCTTAAAATACTTTTTTTCTTGGTTTTTTTAGGAAGCTCAGGACCATATATTTTTTGAAGATTGTAAGAAAGACCCGATTTAAAACTAAAGTAACGGTCGTTGCCGGAAGCACTGCCTTGGTAAATTGTATTTCCAACAGTAATTCCATCATCCGACAGAAAATCTAAATTGTCGGTATTGGTAAATCGATAAGTGGCTTCTCCAAAAATATTAAAAGAACCAAAGAAATTATATTTGAATCCAAAATTGATAGGAAAGGAAATAATTTTTGCTGAAGCAGTAGTTGTATGCGGGGCATCTGCAAATTTTAAATAACTACTAATTGATTTTAAACCCCCTACACCAAAACTTAAATAAGGTGTAAATCGATATCGATTGTTCTCTTCGATAAATTTTAAAAAATGTAATTCCAACATAATGCTTGCCTCATGTGCCACTCTTTCAAAACTTGCTTTTCTAGCATAGACATAATAATTGGAAGTGAAATTATCATCTCCTTGTAAAGTAATTCTTTCATAATTAAATCGAATGCCTACATAGTCGTTAAGCGCTTTTTTATAAAAGCCACCATAGGTTGTATTGAAAAAATATGACTTAGGCGAGATGTCTCCTTGATAGGTTACCATGCCTTGAAACAACCCAATCTCTCCTCTGTTTTCCACCAATTGGGTATACTGCGCATCTGAAGTAATGGCAAGTATTAGATAGAAAAATAAAAAAAATATTCCTTTTCGCATGGACTAATTTCTTTTGTCTAAACCCCATGTTAATTTTGTTCGGAGTGTAGTTAAATAGCTGTTCTCATTCAGTCTTATAAAATGTACCATAAAATTTTCTTTCTTTACAGCCAACTGAATATTCTTTGCCACAATTTCTTTTCTTGCATCCATGGCACAAATTAGTTCCTCTGTTCTTCCTTCTACTTCAAAAGAAATTACCGAGGAATCTGGAACTACTATTGAACGAACATTTAAATTGTGAGGTGCCACTGGAGTGATTACAAAACTGGCAGAATCAGGAAATAGTATTGGGCCATTACAGCTCATATTGTAACCAGTAGATCCGGTTGGGGTTGCAACAATAATTCCATCTGCCCAATAAGAATTTAAAAATTCACCATTTAAATAAGTATGAATTTTAATCATCGGAGACGTATCTCTTTTATGTATGGCAAATTCATTTAGTGCGTAGGGGGCCGATCCAAAAATGGGTAAATTGGAATCTAGGTGTAGCAAAGATCTTTTTTCAATGACATAAGATCTGTTCACCAAAGCCTCCACCATAATACTTAATTCATCTTTTGAAATGGTAGCCAAAAAACCCAATCGACCATAATTGATTCCTAAAATGGGAATGGTTGTATTGCCGACAATGGTCACAGTATCTAAAACAGTACCATCGCCGCCTAAACTTATTAAACAATCTACTATATTTTGTAAATCTAATATTGAAGTAAAAGGGATCAATGCATTTTTACCACTGGCTTCATTTAAATCAAATTTTTCAATAAGATCTGCAAATACATAAATAGTAGAATCATATCGATTTAATTCAGACAACAATGCATTTAAAGATTGTTGTTGATCCAAGTCTACCCCTCTACTATAAATTGCGACTTTCATGTACAAAGATTAAAAATTTAAACCAGCACGCAAATATAACCCTTTGTCCCCAAGCTGATTCAAGCTGTAATCAATTTTTAATACAAAATCATAAATACTGATAATGTCTATGCCCATGCCGGCTGTTCGCAAAAGCGTATTAGAAAGCCTTGAATTGTCCGATGGCCTGTCCGAATAGACATACCCTAAATTGGTAAATGCTTTTAACCAAAACCTATATTTCACTTCGGGTAAGGTTTTTTTAGCTATTAAATTTTTCACTGTAAAACCTCCCAACGGATGGTGCCATTCTGCTCTAAACAAAGTTCCAGCATTTCCATCTACAACATAATACTCTAAACCAGACATTTGCATATTTCCATAGCCCATTAATCTTGCATCTGTATAATTGTGATTGGATAAAAATTTAACTAGTGTATTGGATTCAAATAAAATAAAATTACTGTTACCTAAAGGCTGGGCCAATATTTTTCTTAACTGTAGAGAACTTAAATCACTGTGTGCAGAAAACCGATGGTACGCAGTAAATTCCAAAGCGGCACCTTTGGACGGATAAGCATTGTAATCAAAATTTATTTTTGAATAGGCATAATTAATATCAAGGTAATTAAACGATTTACCAAGTGTAGGTAAAAAAGCTGGTTGTATTAAAAATGCAGAATCTGAAATTTCATTTGTGCCAAAACCAATTTGTACATTTTGTCTTTCATAAAAATTAGGTCGGTAAAAAAAACTAATATTAGATCGATATCCTTTTTGTATTACTGCATCTGTTTTTAAAAAAATTTGTTTGTCCAAATTGGTGGACGTATTCATTTCTTTTTGCGTAAAATATTGAAAGCCAAATCCAATCCCAAAACGCAATTGCTTATCAAAATAAGGCAATTGATACCTTACTATGGCTTGTTGAGTATATCCCGCTACCAACCCAAGCGTCAATTTATCATTGTTGCCTGTTAAATTGCTTTCTCTAAAGTTAATTCCATAATTCACCCGATCTAAACTTCTATTTCCTTCATGCCACCATTGGCTAAAATTTCTATCTGCCCATCGAGCATAAGGGATTGGGAAAAAATACCAACGCTCTTTTAATTGAACATGAATCGTACAGGAAAGACTGTCATCGGCTTGAACAGTAACATAAGCTTCATTGAACAAGGAAGTATTGATAAGATGTTGATGTGCAATGCTATTGTAATAAGACAAAGAATCCTTTGGAATGATGTCACCTACATGATAAGGCAATTCTCTCAGGATGATATAATTCTTTGTTTTTTCATTACCCTCAATCGTAATGGCGTTTATTTTAATTTGCGCTTGAATCCTTGCTACACAAAAGAAACTTAGTAGACATAAAAAGAAAGCATGTTTGTTTTTTTTAAACATCTAAATAATTCATTAAATGATGGTAATGATCTTCGATGTCATTGTTTAATGGTGAATTTCCAAAATAATGCAGCACCTGGTAATCGTATCTTTGTAATGTTGCAATAATTGCAGAAGCTTCTTCTCTATTTAATTTAATGGTAATCACCATGACCCCATTAGATGGATCAAACAATGAATTTAATTGTACAATTTGTGCATTGTTGGTTTCCACCAAACGACTCAACTCTGCTAGTGAATATTGTGATGGTGAAATAGACAAGACAATCATAGCACCGGGTTGATCTAGTCCTAAAAATTGCGCCAACTGATCATTTAAATTTTTTTGTGGTATTACACCAATGCATTCCTGTTGTTCATTCAATACAGGCAATAAACTTAATTGATGCACTGAAAATAAATTCAACGCAGTTAAAAAATGAGCAGAAGAAGCAATTCCAAATCGCGATAAAGGATCTATCAATTGAGCCATCGTTTGTTTGGCATCCAAATCCAAAACCGCTTCTTTATACACCAACCCAATAAAATAATCGTCTTTCACAACAGGCAAATGCTGCACGTCAAAATCTTCCATGCATTTTAAAACAAATGCAGCCGTATCTTCTAATCGAAGCATGGGAAAGCCTTGTATGGCAATGTCTTTGGCTAGCATTTCCATTATTGTGGTAAGGCTTTTAAAAACTTTTCTAAAATCTCATTAAATGCTTCGGGTACTTCCATCATAGGTGCATGACCACATTTGTCAATAAATTGTAATTGACTATTTGGAATTAATTTTTTAAACTCTTCTGCAACAAAAGGAGGTGTTACAATATCATTCTTACCCCATATTAATAAAGTGGGTTGTTGTATTTGATTCAATTCTTCTCCTAAATTATTTCTAATGGCACTTTTAGCCAATGATATAATTTTAATTACTTTAATTCTATTACGCGTAATTTCAAAAACCTCATCCACCAAGGCAGGTGTGGCCATGGCAGGATCATAAAAGGTTTGCGCAGTTTTGTTTTTTATATATTCGTAGTCTCCTCTTTTAGGATAAGAATCACCCATTGCATTTTCAAACAATCCGCTACTTCCTGTTAATATTAAAGATTTTACGCGTTCGGGTGTTTTTAAAACATAAAGCAATGCAACATGACCTCCCAAAGAATTCCCTAATAAATGAATATTCTGATAATTTTTTTCTTCAATAAATTGAGTAACGTGTTTGGCGAGACCGGTGACACTGGTATGCAAAATGTCTAAATCAAATAAAGGCAATAAAGGGACTACCACTTTGTGGGTATGTCTAAATCTTTCAATCAAGTCAGAAAAATTACTTAGGGCGCCAAATAAGCCATGAAGTAGCATTAGGGTTTCCCCTTCGCCTACTTCTAAGTAATCAAATTTTCCATCTTTTTTTATTTCGTACTCCATATACTATTGTGCTTTCAACACTACTTTACAAAAATACAGGTACAGCAAGCTTACCTATTTGGATAAAGATACTTAATTCACAGTAAAAAATAGGCTAAGCCATTGAGTGCTAGCTTATTTTTCTCAAACCTTAACAATTTAGTAATTTATTCAGAATCAAGCAGTTTGAGGAAATTCCTATAACTTAAATGGATTTGAAAATGTTGACAAAGTACTTTTTACCGAAGGAAGCCAAACAGCAATTTTCTCCATGCAATAAGGCCACCATTTTTGAAGCCAGGAATAGGCATAAGTAGCTTTCATTTTTGTGGCTTCAAGCACACCTAAAATTTCTAAGAAATAAACAACAGCACTCAACATGGTAAAATAAATAAAACCATATAAAATAATGCCCAAGAGTTTGTTCAACCAACCCAACATCAACCACTCTGCTGTTTGTTGTAATATACTGGCCATCCATCTTAATACAATCAACACCAATATCAGCACAATCAGAAATGAAATAAATGGCAACCAATGAGAAGCAATTTTAGTATGTTCCTTTAGCTGATTGGCCACCCATCCAGCAAACTGAAATGCCAAAATCAACCCAATGAATAAGGAGAAGAAAGAAATTAATGCTCTAATAAAACCGTTCTTGTATCCTTTTAAAATTGCAATAATTAAAATGGTACCTGTTAAAATATCTAACCACATACTTTAATTGCTTAATAATTCTTTAGCAATCGCCGATATTACTTTTCCATCTGCTTGTCCTGCCAATTGTTTGGTAGCAGTGCCCATCACCTTGCCTAAATCTTGCGGACCCGCCGCACCTACTTGTGCAATTATGGCTTGAACAGCAGCTTTCACTGCGTCTTCACTCATTTGTGCAGGTAAGAATTTTTCAATGACAGCAATTTCTTCTGCTTCTTTTAAAGCCAAGTCGGCTCTATTTTGTTGTTCAAAAATGGTTAAAGAATCTTTGCGTGATTTAACTAGTTTTTGCAACAATTTTAATTCGGTATCCTTAGAAATTTCACCGTTGGCACCTGGTTCGGTTTTGGCTTTGATAATTTCTGCTTTAATGGCTCTTAACCCACGTAGCAAAGCTTCATCTTTATTTTTCATAGCGTCTTTTAACAAAGACATTACATCTGTTTCTAAACTCATGGTAAATTATTTTGAATTTTGTGAAAGTTGACTGGCTCTAAATTTAGTATAAAATATTTTTGCGAATTCTTTAAACTCATTAGATAAGCTTTCGTCTTGTGTGGCTCTTAAAAAGGCATCACTCATCCCCATCAAATTTTGATAAAAGAAATCGGCCATTTCATCTACCATCATTTCCTTAGTCCACAAATCAATGCGCAAGGCGGTTTTGTCGGTAGGGTCCCAAAAAGTAAGCATCATGGCGCGTGCTTCCTGCGCCTCTGTAGCAGTACTGTCCGAAGCAGACCATTTAATATTTTGCGGGATTTTTTCTTCGTCAAGGCCTATTTGAACTTGAATATTTGATTGGTGCATGTTAAAAATTTGAATGGCAAAAATACAATTTAATTGAATAAAATAGTTAACTCTTTAAGTCGATAGGAATTTTCACAAAATGATTCAAATTTCTGTTTTCTGTTAATGCAAGTAGCCACTCTTTGCCCATTTTAGCCCTGCCTTGCCTAAACATTTCATCTTTATAATACAATTTGAAATGATTGGAAAGTGCATTCTTTTCAGAAAATAAAAAAACTTCCCCAGCGTTTAACCATGAACTAGGTATGGCATCATTTTGATTCAAGAGGAGCGGAATGTCATAATGAATGCCCCATTCCACCATACTGGTTTTATCAAAGTCAACCCCATCCAATAAAACTGTATACGCAGCTGCCAGCCATTCTATTTTTAATTCAGCCAAAGTTTTTACCAGCACGGCTTCTATAAACTTATAGCCTTTAAGAATTTGATTGGCTGATACTAATTGGGTTTCATTCTCTACTATAAATAGGATACACATGGTTGTTTGCTGCCATTTTTTAAAAACAGAGAACTCTTTTAAAGTAAGGATAAGATTGTTTATGGGTGTAAAAGAAATAAAATAACTATTGCCTTGGGTAAGTTCATTTCTAGTTTCAGACAAATCTACCCATTCTAACTTTGGTAATAAGGAAATAGGCAACCAAGCTTCTTGAAATTTAGATTGCATTGAATTGTATTGTTGTCTTAAACTATCTATCGACCAATCATTGATGCAAAAAGTAGCATCCGAATCTTTAATCAACCTTTTAAAAACTGAGGCTTGTTTCCATTTTTTAAACAAGGACTTGTATTGGATAATAAGAGGTGAGGACAGCGGAATAAAATAATGCGGAAACTGCTTACTCCCCTTTAATGCTGAACCAAAATGGATCACTATGGCATTGGTCACCTCTCCTATTAATTTCTCTGCTTGATGTTTTTTAAGGATAGTGACATTGCCATAATTGGTGTATAGATCTTGATGGTCAATTGGCATACGATCCCCTACAATGTAAAAATGTAAATGAGCAGAATGGGTACCTACTTCAATGATATCCAACACTTTTTGATAGATAATCTGAGTGGGTTGAATGAAATTGGTGTCGGTTAATAGGAATATGCGCATATGCAAAACTACAGCATACTTAACAATTTATCCACCAATCATTTGTAAGACTTTGTTCCTATTAAATGTATCCTAACTTTGTACTATGGCAAAACACTTGCATCAATTAGATTTATTTGGACTAGAAGCGGCCGAGCCCGTAAGCATCATAGCACCCAAAGAGAATTTGACTGTATACAAAACAGCTGTTGAAACCAAAAGCAATATCGTCGCAGAAGAAAAATTGCCCACAGTTTCCAGAACGCCCATGTCCATCAATAAAAATGGCCAGCTCCATAAAAGAGGTAGAAAATCATTTGCTGCCATGGACGCTGAAATAAATAGTTTGCAAGTTCCGTCTAATGAAGAGTTGATTAAAAAATTATACTACCCTATTGGAGAAGTAGCTATTTGGTTTAATGTAAATACTTCTTTAATTAGATATTGGGGAAAAGAATTCAAACAATTACAGCCCAGAAAAACAAGAAAGGGTGATCGCTTGTTTCGTGCACAAGACATAGAATTTTTAAAACAGATTTATTATTTACTAAGAGAAAAAAAATATTCCATAGAAGGAGCAAAAGCATATTTAAAGAATAATAAAGAAAAGGCGGAGAAAGATATTTCTTTATTGAATAGTTTAAAGGACCTTAAAACTTTTTTGATTTCTTTAAAAGCCTCACTCTAATTTCATCATCTACTTACGTTACGCTTTTTCAGCAAAATTAATTTGATGTTGGTTGGCATAAGCCACTGCGGCTAAATTTAATTTTTCTCTAAGCATTTGAAATGTCTCTAAACTGCTTTCCATAGAAACATAACACTCTGCATGGATCACGTGAAATTGTTTACCCGACTCTGAAATAAATACATATTGATTTAAGATGCTGGATTCATTTGCAATTTGATTTCTTAAGTATGCTGCGAAATTGGCCAACTTATCTGCAGCAGTAGCTACACTTAATTGCAAATCCATTTCAATTTTTCTTTCGGTTCTTAAACTTATATTATCAACAATGGTGTCTACCATTTGCTTATTGGGTACCGAAATATACGTTTTGTCTTGGGTTCTAATGCGGGTACTGCGCAATCCAATTTTTTCGATACTGCCAGTAAAATTATTCACTTTCACCAAATCGCCTACGGTAAATGGCTTGTCAAAAAATATAATAAAAGAAGCAATGATATTTTCCAAACTTTCTCGCATAGACAATGCCACAGCGGCTCCCACAATACTTAAGCTGGTTACTAAGTTGCCGATGTTTTCATTGAATACATAATGTAGTATCAATAAAAATCCAATAATATAAAGAATTACTTTAAAAAAATCTCTAAAAAATAAAATCAATTGATCATCTGTTTGATCTTTGGTTAGTTTTGCTTTCTCTTCTAAAATAATTGAAATAAATTCAAGCGTGCGCAAACAAACACGGACAAACAAAATAATGAATAAAAATTTAACTATCGATTCTGTTACTTGTTGAAGGGTTAACTTAAATAAATGAATGTTCCAGCTTTCAGGAAAATGAAGTTCATACAAAGCAATCACAGCCACCAAATAAAGTAGAAACTGTTCAATAGGGACAATCAAACGGTGCACATGCGATTTTCGTAATTCAGAATGATTTTTTTTATCAATCCAGGTATAAATCAAACCTGCAAAAAAACGCGATATAAATCTTTTTACAAGAAAAGCTACTAATAAAATAACTGCAATAACAATATAAGTTTGAACTGAATTGTTTAAAAATTGTTGCTCTAAATTCATAATGTGTAATTTTAAATAGGCATGATTATCCTTTCCATTCTATCAATTGCATCTGCTGCCCATCAAATACACCATAGGTATTTAGTCTTAACCAATCGCCTAAATTAATGTATCTGGCGTCCGCTGCTATGGGCAAATCAATGGCATAATGTCGATGGCCAAAAATAAAATAATTTGCTTTTATTTCTTTTGCTTTTTGTTTTGCATATACGATTAACCATTCTTTGTCCTCCCCTAAAAATACCTCATCGGCACTGCCCGTTTTTGCTCTGCTTTTTCCACTAAAATAATTGGCCAAGCGAATGCCTGCATCTGGATGCAACCAACGAAATAAAAATTGACAAACTGGATTGGTAAATATTTTTTTCAAAAACTTATAGCCATTATCGCCTGGACCTAAACCATCGCCGTGACCAATAAAAAATTGTTGGGTACCAATGGTGAAAATATTAGGTTCAAAATAAACCCTTGCATTTAATTCCTTGCTTAAATAATCATTCATCCATAAATCATGATTTCCAGTAAAAATATGAAGCGCAATGCCTGCATCTGAAATTTGGGCCAAACAGCCTAAAATACGCACAAATCCTTTTGGGACTACTGTTTTGTACTCAAACCAGAAGTCAAAGATATCCCCTACAATAAAAATAGCTGCTGCGTCTTGTTTGGCGGTATTTAAAAAACGAACCAATCGATCCTCACGTTCCCTACTTGCCATTTCATTGGGTGCACCCAAATGAAAATCAGATAAAAAATAAACTTTTTTCCCCGCTGCTAGTTCCATGAAGCCCTTGGTTATAATGAATGAATGATCTATTAAAAGTACTAATCTAAAAGCTTTTCAACTAAAAAACAATACACTTCTTTAGGGCCATGTACGCCAACCACTAAGGTTTTCTCAATATCTGCAGTACGACTTGGCCCCGTTGCAAAACTGATCATAGAAGGTAGTGTATCCATTTCTTTTTTAAATTGGGTCAAGCTATCTGAAATATCAAATACCAATTGATGCGTATAGGCAATACAAATATGAATGGGTGCATACACGCTGGTGGTTCTTCCACTTAATTGTTGACTGCTTAAAACAATGGTACCCGTGCGTGCAATTAAATGTTCACATAAAGTAATAGAAGCATCACAAGCAGCTAAGTCATCGGTAGTCACTGGATCAAAACTATATTCTTTCATATCATCTAGCCAACCTGATTCAACAGAATATATTTTATCCCATTTATGGGCATGAATCAATTGCGCTAATTTATTCACCAACTCAGATTCATTTTCGCAATAAACAAACTTACCTAAAAGGGATGTAAATTTTTCTGCAAATTCTATAGCCAACTCATTTTCATTAGGTATAAAGACAGGCCTATCCGAAATTTGTTCAGGAAAAGGCATGGCAACAGGGTTTTTTAATGCCTCTGTAATTTTATGTAGTATGTTGGCTCTTGCCAGTTTTGATTCCATAAGAATAAGTTCAATACTTAAGCAATGGGTGCAGTTGGTGTTGATTCAGAGACCTCTGGTGTAGCAGTAGTTTCTGCAGCAGGTGCAGCAGTATCTTCTACAGCAGGTACAACTGGCGTTTCTTCTACATCAAACGTAACCACCTTCTCTTCTTCGTAAGGTCTTCTTCCAATCAATGCTTCAACATCACTTTTATGTAAAACTTCTTTGTCTAATAATTCTTTTGCTAATTTTTCTACTTCTGCTTTTCTTAAAGTGAGTAAATCTAAAGTGCGGTGATACGCCGCATCAATCATTTTACGAACCTCTTCATCAATAATTTTTCCTGTCTCTTCACTGAATGGTTTTTGGAAAGTATTTTCTTGAGAGGGATCGTAGAAACTTACATTACCAATTTTATCATTCATTCCATAAGTAGTGACCATGGAATAAGCCATCTTAGTAATTTGTTGTAAATCGTTGGAGGCACCTGTAGATATTTTTCCAAAGAAAATTTGTTCTGCAGCACGACCACCTAAAGTCATACACATTTGATCGGTCAATTGTTCAATGGTATACAAGTATTGTTCTTTAGGCGTGTATTGCGCATAACCCAATGCAGCCGTACCTCTTGGCACAATAGTTACTTTTAACAAAGGATAAGCATGCTCTAAGAACCAACCACAAATAGCATGTCCTGCTTCGTGGTAAGCAATCACTTCTTTTTCTTCCTTAGATATAATTTTATTTTTCTTTTCCAATCCACCAATGACTCTATCAATGGCATCTTGAAAATCTTTCATCTCTACACCAGTCTTTCCTTTACGCGCAGCAATCAATGCAGCTTCGTTACAAACATTCGCAATATCGGCACCCGCAAAACCTGGTGTTTGTTCTGCTAATTTATGTACGTCTAAATTTTCAGAAACTTTAATAGGACCTAAATGCACTTTAAATATTTCTTCACGCCCTTTTACATCCGGACGATCAATAGATATTTGACGATCAAAACGACCTGGTCTTAATAAAGCAGAATCCAATACATCGGGACGATTCGTAGCAGCTAATATAATAATACCCGTATCTCCACCAAAGCCATCCATCTCTACTAATAATTGGTTCAAAGTATTTTCACGCTCGTCATTGCTCATCATGGCATTCTTACCACGCGCACGACCAATCGCATCAATCTCATCAATGAAAATGATACAAGGCGCTTTTTCGCGGGCTTGTTTAAATAAATCACGCACTCTACTAGCACCCACACCTACAAACATCTCCACAAAATCAGAACCACTCAAACTAAAGAAAGGTACTTGTGCTTCTCCAGCCATGGCTTTGGCCAATAAAGTTTTACCTGTACCTGGAGGGCCTATTAATAAAGCACCTTTAGGAATCTTACCTCCAAGGGCTGTATATTTTTTAGGTTGTTTTAAGAAGTCAACAATTTCCATGACTTCTTCTTTGGCTTCTTCTAATCCTGCAACATCGGCAAAAGTGATATTCACTTTGGTGCCGCCTTTTTCAAATAAAGTAGCTTTAGATTTGCCTACATTAAAAATACCGCCAGGGCCACCACCGCTACCCCCTGCGCCTCCCCCCATTTTACGCATCAATAAAACCCAAACCACCACAATCAATACCAAAGAAAAAACAGTATTGGCAATTGGGCCAAACCACTCTCCTTCCTTAATTGTATTCTGAGGAATTTCGGTAATATTATTTTGTTCGTAAAATTTTTGCAATCGGCTATTGAAACTATTCCAATCCGTAACACTAAACTCAAATAAAGGAACACCCTTTACTTTTGCCTTGGTCATTTTTGTTTTAAACTTCTGAACATAAAAATCCTTTTCAATGCTATCAGGTTTAATGTATACACGAACAGTTTGTTTGTTGTCTACAAAATCCAAGCGCTCCACATCTCCATGCAATAACATCACTTGCTTAAACTCTTGTTCGGTCGTAGTAGTAATGTCTGGTGCCATTTGAAAGAAACGGGCAGACAATAAGGAAAGAGCAATCAAGCCATAGATCCAATAGATATTGAATTTTGGCAATTTAGGCCCTTGTCCTAAAGGTGAACCTTCTTTTTTTGAATTATTATCAGGTGTCATTGGTATCGGTTGTGTCTTTGTTGTTAGATATAACAACAACTTTTAAAATTAGTTTTTCAATTCGTGAATTTTCATATCTGCATCGCTCCACATTTCTTCCAATTGGTAAAATCTTCTGGCTTCTGGATGCATGATATGAACCACTACATTAATGTAATCAATCAACAACCATTGTGCCGCTTGCTTGCCTTCGCTCTTATAGGGCATTTCAGCACATTTGGTTTTAACCTCATATTCAATAGAATCAGCAATGGCTTTTAATTGAGTGGTATTACTTGCTTCGCAGATGATAAAAAAATCCGAAGTTGCTTCGTGAATTTTTTTAAGATCAAGGCTAACAATATTCTCGCCTTTTTTATCTTGAATGGCCTGTATAATGGTTTTGAAGATTTTAGAGCTACGTGTAATTTGAAGGATCGAGGATTTAGGTCGATTTTTAAGTGCGTTCAACGCTGAAATAGGTTCCAATGATGCTTGTATTTTTTTGGTGATATGCTTGTTAGTGAAAACATTTTATTTGACTAAAATGATTCTAAACTAACTTTACAAAAATAGCAATTCTTTGTTACCTGCCACACCAAATATCATATTAGGGGAGCCGTTCATAGAACTTACTTCCATAGATAGTACCAATATTTATGCCATGGAACTGGTTCATAAGGGTTTGGCCTTATCTGGCAGTTGCATTCGGGCCCATTTTCAGACCCAAGGAAAGGGGCAACATGGGCGAAATTGGGAGAGTTCGGCCGGCCTAAACCTGCTTTGCTCTTATATTTTAGAGCTAAAACAGTTAAAAACAGGTAAAATTTGGACCCCAGCCGATCAAATTGGGTTTTCCGCGGCCGTTGCACTAGGCGCCAGAGCCTTTTTTGCCTCATTTGCGGGTGCAGAAACAAAGATAAAAAAGCCCAATGATATCTATTGGGGTGACAGAAAGGCAGGGGGTATCTTGATTGAGAATGTAGTAAGGGGTCAGGCTTGGACCTGGTCGGTGGTAGGAATTGGCATCAATATCCATCAAATGGATTTTTCCAATGAAGCGGGCAATCCCATTTCTTTGAAACAAATCACCCAAGAAAATTTTGAGCTGAATATTTTGCAAAAAGAATTATCTCAACATTTAATTGAAGCATTAACGAATTGGATAAAAATGGGTGAAGTAGCTACCTTAGAAAAGTTAGAGGCACAATCTGTGATTATAAAAAAGTAAAAGAATAATTTTAGAACATGGACATTAAATTAACACAACATTCAAAAGGCGGCGGCTGTGGATGTAAAATTTCGCCAGCCATCCTTTCAGAAATATTAGCAGCGCACAATGTAGGTGCTAAAAGTAAAGTGCCACAATTATTGGTAGGAAATGATAGTAGAGATGATGCAGCTGTGTATCAGTTAGATGAAAAAACGGCAATGATTAGCACCACCGATTTTTTTATGCCTATTGTAGATGATGCATTTTCCTTTGGACAAATTGCTGCAGCCAATGCAATCAGTGATGTGTATGCCATGGGAGGTAAACCCATTTTTGCTTTAGCGGTTTTGGGATGGCCACTCGCAAATTTACCTGCAAGTGAAGCAGCCAAAGTAATGGAGGGTGCGCGCAAAACCTGTACAGAAGCAGGCATTGTGATTGCAGGTGGACATAGTATTGATAGTCAGGATCCCATTTTTGGATTGGTGGTGAATGGATTGGTAGATATTGAAAATTTAAAAAGAAATGATACCGCAGAAGAAGGGGATGTATTGATATTGACTAAACCATTGGGTGTGGGTATCATGGCTACTGCACAAAAAAGAGCGGTGCTTAGTGAAGAAGATTTAAATTTTTTAGTCAAACAATTAACCACCATCAACAAAGCAGGCGAAGCCTTAGGGAAAATAAAACATGTGCATGCCATGACCGATGTAACAGGGTTTGGCTTGTTAGGTCATTTAACAGAAATGATGGAAGGCAGTAATTTAACTGCCAAAATCAATTACAATAAAATTCCCATCATTCCAGCAGTAAGAAATTACATCGCACAAAAAACAATCCCAGGTGCTACAGCCCGCAATTGGAGCTCCTGCAGTGCTGGCGTACATTTTGGAGCAAGTATAGACCAAGCTGAAGCGACGGTTTTATTGCCCGATCCGCAAACTAATGGTGGCCTACTCATTGCAGTTGCACCTGAGGCTTTAGAACAAGTACAAACTATTTTAAATGCAATTGGAATTGAATACATTGAACCTATTGGCCATTGTATTGCAGCTAAAGAGAAAAGAATTTACGTCGATTAGAAAATATAGCCAAGATAAAATTAGAAAAGTATACAGAGGTAAACTTTTGAAAAATATTTATTCAAAAATAAGGTGCCCTTTGTTTTTTATTTGATCTGGGGTTAGTTCGGCAACTAGTTGTACCCCTTTGATACCACGCACGGTTTGCAAAATATCATTTACTTTTTCATCTTCAATACACTCCCCTCTTATCCACCAAATAAAATCCATGTGTTTTAATTCAGGCAATAAATATTCCCCGTCAAATTGATTGTGGTAAACAAAATGTTGAATAGAAGTATTGGGCTCATTGCCTTCATACATAGAAAAATAATAAGTTCTATTTTTTCTTTTTAAAGCAATTTCATGATTGGGATTGAACCTGAATTCAAAACCCATGTATTGGTTGAGTAAAATGCAAAACTGATAATTTTTAATGGGTGCTGAAATACCTAAAATACGAGAGCCTTCAAAATCACTTTCGTTGATGGCATCTTGATCTAAAATTAATTTACTACTCATCAATAAATTTTATTTAAAATTCAATATCAATTTTTATTTCTTCCTTGCCTCTTTTATAAGTTAATGTGGTCTTGTCTCCTTTCTTAAATTTAGAAAGTGTTTGCATATAATTGATTACATCCACAATTTTATAATCGCCCATTTGCAATAAAACATCACCTCCTTTTAATCCAATTTTTTCTCCTAATTTACCTTGACTAGCGCCTTCAATCCTAAGACCAACTCCAGTAAAAGCATAATCTGGCAGCACCCCTAAACTTACCGTATACTTAGTGCTGCGGCCCATGGCAGCTTCTCTGGTTTTTAAAAAATCAAGTTTCCCGAGGCCATCTGTATTTTTAATAATTTCTTGAACATACCTTACCACTTCTTTTTCACCTTCATAATTTATTTTATCCCAGTCGTCGGTAGATTTATGATAATCTGCATGACTGCCAGTAAACATAAACAACACAGGCATGTCTTTTCTGTAAAAACTTGCATGATCACTTGGACCTGAGCCAGCACTGTCATAATGAGTCAATAATTGAGTGGGTGTTGTAGCCAATATATTTGCCCAAGCACTAGAAGTACCAAAACCACCAACAGTTAATTTTCTTGCCGTATCATACCTGCCCACCATATCCATATTAATCATGTAATTAAAATTACCAGTATAGGTAGGATGTTCTAACCAATATTTACTGCCCAATAAGCCCAACTCTTCTCCAGAAAAATGAATGATCAAATAATTATTATGCTTAGGCGATTTTTTATTTAAAGATTTTGCCAATTCAATCAAAGCAGCAGTACCGCTGGCATTGTCATCGGCACCGTTGTGTACGAAATTGTTAAGATCCAAGCCATGTTTGTCCTCGTTGTATCCTAAATGATCTAAGTGCGCACCAATGATTACCGTATTGCTGGCATGATTGTCAATAAAGGCCACCACATTGTGTGCGGTGCGCGTGGGATGCTCAAATTGAAGCGCAGCTTCAATCTCATAAGTTGCTAATTCGTCATTAAAATATTTTGCGAACCCTTCCTTAGTGAGGTACAATACCGGTATGGGCAATGCTTTTGAAGTATCAAACTTATAAAATTGAATGTTGTCTACTATTTTGCCGCTATTGTGTAAAAACAAAGCAGTAGCACCCTTCTGTTTGATTTCTATAGCAGTATTGGTTAACCATTGCGTCAAATCAAAATGAGGATTGTTGGTGTTTTCTTCCAACACTTCATTTAAATCTTTAAACCAAACTTGTTTGTTTTCATTTAGTGAAATGGCTGCTTTTGAAATTATATGTCCTGTTCCGCTATTGGAAATTGGGAAAAAAGAACTGTCTATTGCAAGCGCTTGTTTGTTAATTTTTAAAAAAGAATTTGCGGTTAAGCTATTGCCTTCATCAATGGGAAAATCTTGGATGTATCCATTGATGCCCGATGAACTTATTCCAGCTGCTTGATATTGACTAATTATATAATCCACTGCTTTTTGTTCGCCAACGGTTCCAGCTCGTCTACCTTCTAGTGCATCACTAGCCAAAAATTGAATATGATTTTTTAATGCTTTAACTAATTTTTTATCTGCACTGCTAAAATTTTGTGCATTTAATAAAAAAGGCAAGCATAAAAACAATAAGGAAATCCGATAAAGCATGAGTACGTATTTAATGCTCAAAGTTAAATAAAGCAGCTAGCAAATGGATGCCTAATTTAAAAAACCTTTCTTATGACAAATGTCAGGCTTCCAAGCAGGCTCAATTTCTGAATTCGTAAGTAGGTGCCAGCCATAAACCATAGCTTTGCGAGGACATGAATCCTGGTTTACATATAGCACTCGTGGGAAATCCAAACAGCGGAAAAAGCTCGCTTTTTAACGCACTTACCGGCATGCACCAAAAAGTAGGCAATTTCCCAGGCGTTACTGTTGACAAAAAAACAGGACAAGTGGAAATGGCAGGACAAACCACTACTTTAATTGATTTACCTGGTACGTATAGTTTTTATCCAAAAAGAGAAGATGAATGGGTGGCTTATAAAGTTTTAATGGGTGTAGATGCCGATCTGAAAACCGATTTAATTTTATTGATTGCGGATGCAAGTAATTTAAAAAGAAACTTGCTTTTTTGTAGTCAAATTATAGATTTAAAAATTCCAGTGGTCTTGGCATTGACCATGAATGATTTGGCCGCTAAAAAAGGAATTAAAATTGACATTGCAGGATTACAAGAAGATTTAGGCATTCCAGTGGTAGCAGTAGATGCCCGAAAAAATAAAGGACTAACAGAATTAAAAACAGCCTTAGCCAATATTATTCAAACAACTCGTTCTAAAAATCAGGAAAGTTTTATTGACAATAAAGAATTAGCACCTAAAGCCATTGAAGCATTTAAAAAATTATATCCTACGCACAGCGATTACGCTGCATTACATTATTTAATGCATCATGAAGCATTTCCATTAGACCAGGAAATGCAATCTGCCATTGAACAAATTGAACTTGAAAATAATTTCAACCCCACCAAAACACAGGCGCAGGAAATATTACAAAGGTACAGTCACATACAGGAGATCATGAAACAAAGAGTGGTCACTCCCGATCCTGGTGCCAAGAAAAAAAGATCAGAAAAATTAGACAATATATTTTTACACAGAGTGGGTGGTTATGCTATTTTATTAACAGTATTATTTGTATTATTTCAATCGGTATTTTGGATGGCTAAATTTCCCATGGATGGCATTGAATGGATCTTTACTCATTTAACTACTTATCTCAATTCCATACTCCCAAATATTTGGTGGGAAGATTTATTGGTGAATGGCTTGGTAGCAGGCATTGGTGGAATTGTTGTTTTTGTACCACAAATTATGATTTTATTTGGGCTGATTACTTTATTAGAAGATACAGGCTATATGGCGCGCATAAGTTTTTTAAGCGATAAATTAATGCGTAAAGTTGGATTGAATGGGAAGAGTGTAATGCCTATGATTAGTGGTTTTGCTTGTGCCGTACCCGCCATCATGAGTGCCAGAAATATTGAAAATAAAAAAGAGCGTTTACTTACAATTATGGTAACCCCTTTCATGAGCTGCAGTGCAAGGTTACCGGTGTATACTATCTTAATATCATTGGTGATCGATCAAAAAGTATATTTTGGATTTTTAAGTTTACAAGGACTGGTAATGATGGGCTTGTATGTAATGGGCATTGTGATGGCCTTGCTGGCTAGCATGGTTTTGAAATGGTTTATTAAAATAAAGGAGAAGAGTTATTTTATTTTAGAATTACCCGTATACCGCGCACCCCGTTGGAAAAATATAGGTACGACCATGATTCAAAAAGCAGGCATATTTGTTAGAGATGCAGGTAAAGTAATTATAGTGATTAGTTTGTTATTGTGGTTTTTAAGCAGCTATGGCCCAAGTGCACCTATGCAAAAAATAAATGCACATTATACAGCACAAAAATTAGTATCAAAAAATAATGTTGCCGCAGCAAAACAAATTGAAAAAGAATACCGTACTCAAAAATTAGAAAATTCTTACGCAGGTATTTTAGGAAAAAAATTAGAACCCGTCATTGCACCCATGGGATTTGATTGGAAGATTGGCATTGCCTTGGTGACCTCTTTTGCCGCAAGAGAAGTATTTGTAGGAACGATGGCTACTTTATATAGTGTAGAAGAATCAGACAACAGCTCTCTCAGAGAAAAATTAAAAGCTGCAGTAAGACCCGATGGCACACCTGTATACAGTTTAGCCGCAGCATTATCCTTAATGGTGTTTTATGTGTTGGCCATGCAATGCATGAGTACACTTGCTGTGGTGAAAAGAGAAACGCAGTCTTGGAAATGGCCCACCATCCAATTTTTCATGATGACGGGTCTTGCTTATGTAATGAGCTGGATGGTATATGCAGTAATGAAATAATTATCTGCTTTTTACTTCTTCAAAGGCTTCATCATAGTCGGCACGAATAGTACCCATCATTCTATCCCAAAAAAGAAAGTACAAACCATAATTACCTTTGAAATATTTATGGTGTTGATTATGGTTGACTGAAGTGTTCACCCATTTGCCTATTGTACTTTTACTAAACCCTTTGGGGTATAATTCCCAGCCTAAGTGGCCGTATATATTATACAGAATGGAAAGTAAAAAGAAAATAAGAAGATGTGTTTTATGAACGGGTATGGTAAATAAAAAAACGACGAAAATACCTACTTCTACAATAGACTCTAAAGGATGAAATGCATAGGCCGCCCAGGGAGAAGGGTTGGTAGACTTGTGATGCACCAAGTGCATAATATTAAATAAGCTTTTATGATGCATGATACGGTGCGTCCAATAAAAATAAGTATCGTGCATGACAAACATAATGGGATAGGCTAAAAAATAATAGAACCATCCGTAATCACTAATATTATCATATAGAGTCGTATGGGGCTTCACCGCAGGATTGGTAGTAATAAAAACAGGTATGAAAGCAAATATGAAAATAGTAATGGTGCTATAAAATATTTCACGCAGGTAATCACTGTTCTTAGGAAAAATGGATTGTATTTTTTGATGTAGAATTTTATTTTTAAGTACTACATAAAATAAAAAGAAAACGACGCCAGCTATTAAATAATACCTGCTGCCAACTCTTTGTAAAAAGAAAAAATATTTATCAAATTCAATACTCATCATTGATTGCAAAATTATACCTTAATATTTTATAAAAAAAATGTTCGAAGTAAAATATTTAGAACTTATTTAATTAAGCCTTTTGTTATTGCCGCCTCTAGCTTAAGCGTAAGAATGTCTTCTTTGATACGATTTATTTCTAGTAACAAGGTTCCATTATACACCCCTCGAATACGACGTTTTTGATCTACTAAAATAAAATTTTCGGTGTGTAAAAATTCATTGCCCGTTTGATAATAGCCTACCGAATCTCCAGCAAAATATTGCTGTTTAGCCAATGCATAAATTTCATTTTTGTTCCCAGTAAGTAAATGCCATTTTTTTGAATCTACCTTATTTAGGATTGCATATTTTTTTAGAACGGCTATAGAATCTATTTCGGGTGTAACCGAATGTGAAAGCAAGCGTATTGTTGAGTCATTTTTAAAGGCCTCTTGTAATAAAGACATGTTGGTTGTCATCTTAGGACAAATCCCTCTACACTTGGTATAAAAAAAATTAGCAATATAAATTTTCCCATCCACGTCAGCTTCAGTGAAATTATTACCCTCTTGATCTATAAAAGAAAAAGCTGGAATGCTATGAATTTGTTGATACCCACTGTCCTCTTTATTGATCCACTCGGGTGTCCAATCAGGATGATTAAAAAATGGAAGCGCTAAAGTTGTATCTGTCTTATTATTTAGATTTTTATTATGGGCATTATTACAGGCCATCAACATCCATAAACCAAAAGCAATCAAAAATTTATATGGTAACATCTCCCCCTTATTTAAATTTATAATTAATTGAATCATTTGGCGTCATACATAATTTTAATCCAATAAGGCCATATCTTCTGCCTTGCTTCACCACATAATTGGCCCGTATCACCCCGTTTTCCCACCACATTTTTTGACTGCCCTTTTCATAGCCCATACTATAATGAAACGCTTTATAGGCTTGGCCATTGGCATACCATTCATTGGCGGTACCGTCATGTTCTCCCTGGGTAAAATAAAATTCAAATCTGGGTTTTCCATCTTCCCAAAAACCAATATGCTTTCCAATTTTTTTACCTTCCTCATAAAACCTAGACTCGGCCAACTGCTTATTTGCATACCATTTCTTAAAGACACCTTGTTCCAATCCATTCAAAAAATGGCCCATCATGGAAGTATCTCCATTGGGATAAAGATTAAAAATAATTCCGCTGAATTTTTTGTCATGGAAAAAGAGGGTATCCTGATGCATTTGCAAAAAAGAGTCCTTACCATTGATGACCACATCTGTGATTTTACTATTTATATCTTCGCTGTCAATTGTGATTGATTTTTTTGATAAAATAGTATGATTGGAATGATTACATGCTTGAAAAAAAAGACAAGTAATCATACAAAGAATATAAAAAATAAATTTCATTTATTGTGAAATCGTACCTGGTGTTCCATAATAGCCGGACCCGTTAATGTATGGATCTGTAAGCGTAGTATGGTAATGATAGATACCACTAGGATAATCTGCTGTGACAGTTGTATGCCCATGGTAAGCATCCAATTTAGCATTATCAATAGTAGCTCCATTTTCCTCCGGGCCATATACTGGAAAACCATCTAATAAAAAACCCAATAAAGAAGACTTTGTAGCTTTGACTGTTGTTAAATACAATGGCTCCACATGATAATGATATTGTCCTGTGGGTGCAGGATGACCCCAATACCTATCAAAAGAAACCACCTCGCCTGTTAAGGATTGATTTGGCCCTGCATACTGATTAAAAAATGGAACCCCATTTAATGAAACACCAATCGCACCTAATGGAGTGGGTGCATGCATGCTCGCTACCTTAGGGTCTATTGGAATTTTAAATACATATACCTTTTCTACAATTGAATTTGGATTTTTTGAAAAAGTGTAGCCTCCAAAAGTGGTTCCAGAAAAATTATCATACAATGCATTGGTGGTAGCATAGTAAGAACTCTTGTGATCGGGTAGCCCATTAGATTTGATAGTAATAAATGTACCATCAGAAGTAATACTACTGGCCCCATATATTTTCTTATAAATATCAGGTACCACTGTATTGGTATTGGCTGGATTACTCGTGTTGCTATAATCTACAGTAGTAGTGGTACTTGAACTTTTAGAACAAGCTGCTATAAAAATAGAAATACTCAGAAAAGTGAAAAATCTTATTTGCATGCCTAGCTATATTATAATTAGGATTGCAATTTATTGAAATAGTTTAATGATTACCAACCACTAATGGCTAAAATTTCTTTAGTGTGGTCCTTGGTGTCGGGCTTATCAATAATATGTCTAACCATTCCCGCTTCATCAATCAAAAAAGTGGTACGGGTAGTACCCATATAAGTGCGGCCCATGAATTTCTTCTGGCCCCATAAATTGTATTTGTCTACAATTTTCTTGTCCTCATCTGCAATTAAAGAAAAAGGTAAATCGTACTTAGCAATAAACTTCTCATGCGACTTCACCGAGTCCACACTGATGCCTAAAATTTGCAAACCTTTCTTTTGCAGGGCTTTATAATTATCGCGCAAGTTACAAGCCTGGGCGGTACATCCTGGTGTGTCGTCTTTTGGGTAAAAATAAAGGACAAGCTTTTTGCCCTTAAAATCGGCTATAGAAACTGTATTGCCATGCTGATCAACGCCTTTAAAGGCGGGTGCTTTGGAACCTTCTTTAATAACTGCCATATACTTGAATTGGCGGTGAAGATAGCATTTAAAAAGGACAAAAATGTTTAGGCTTAAAATAGGGCAAATTCGGGCAAATTTTAGTAGGTTTGCGCAATTTATATTTTTGTACGCCATGCCAAAAGACAATTCCTTAAAAACGATATTAATTGTAGGTTCTGGACCCATTATTATTGGTCAAGCCTGCGAATTTGATTACTCTGGGTCACAAGCAGCCCGTTCTTTAAGAGAGGAAGGTATCAAGGTCATCCTCATTAATAGCAATCCGGCTACGATCATGACCGACCCCATGATGGCAGATAAAGTTTATTTATTGCCATTGACCATTGAAAGCATTGAACAAATTTTACAAGAAAATCAAATTGATGCCGTGCTTCCTACGATGGGCGGACAAACTGCATTAAACTTATGTAAGGAAGCAGATGAAATTGGTTTATGGAAACAATACAATTGTAGAATGATTGGTGTGGATGTAGCAGCCATTGATTTAGCAGAAGATAGAGAGCAGTTCAGACAATTGATGGTAAAAATTGGAGTAGCTGTTGCACCCAGTAGAGTAGCCAATAGTTTTTTAGAAGGAAAAGAATTTGCACAAGTAATCGGTTTTCCATTGGTTATACGTCCATCCTTCACCTTAGGTGGAACCGGTGGAGGATTTGTGCACGACGCATCTGAATTAGATGCAGCATTAGAAAAAGGTTTGAAAGCCTCTCCTATTCACGAAGTGTTAGTAGAGAAAGCAGTATTAGGTTGGAAAGAATATGAATTAGAATTATTAAGAGACCAAGCCGATAACGTAGTCATTATATGTACCGTAGAAAACTTGGACCCCATGGGAGTGCATACAGGAGATTCTATCACCGTAGCGCCTGCCATGACTTTGAGCGACACTTCTTTCCAAGACATGCGTAACAAAGCCATGCTCATGATGCGTAGTTTAGGAAATTTTGCAGGAGGATGTAATGTACAGTTTGCACAAAACCCAGTAACTGAAGAATTAATTGCAGTGGAAATTAATCCAAGGGTATCACGTTCCTCTGCACTTGCATCAAAAGCCACTGGTTACCCTATTGCAAAAATTGCAGCGAAACTAGCCATTGGTTATAGATTAGATGAATTAAAAAATCAAATCACGCAAACTACTTCTGCCTACTTTGAACCCGCATTAGATTATGTGATTGTAAAAATGCCAAGATGGAATTTTGATAAGTTCAAAGGCGCCAACGATACTTTAGGATTACAAATGAAAAGTGTGGGAGAAGTAATGGCCATTGGAAGAAGCTTTACGGAAGCCATTCAAAAAGCTTGTCAAAGTTTAGAGAATGAAGCCATTGGTTTAGGCTATTATGGAAAGAGTTTAATGAAGAATGAGGAGCTAATGGAATATATAAAAGTTCCAAAATGGGATCGCATCTTTAGAATTAAAGATGCATTGATGCAAGGATCTACGGTGCGTTCCATTGCAGCAGCCACGGGCATTGACAACTGGTTTTTATACCAAATAAGAATTATCTGCAATGTTGAAAAAGAATTAATGAAGCATTCTCTTGAAACGATTACCATAGAATTAATGAAAGAAGCCAAGCAACATGGTTTTAGCGATATGCAAATTGCTAAACTATTAACGGGCAATACGAACGACGATGCGGTCTATGAAAAAAGAAAGGCTTGGGGTATTACAAGGGTTTACAAAATGGTAGATACTTGTAGCGCCGAATTTGAAGCCAAGACCCCCTATTTTTATTCCACCTTTGAAAATTAATTCAACCCATCGAATTCTATACAACTAATTAAAGAAAACTAAATACTATGAACGTAAAAGACATTGTAGCCTTAAATGAAAAAGAAACCAGAGCTGGATTTGGCGAAGGCATTCATGAATTGGCTAAAGAAAATAGTGAAGTAGTTGTACTTACTGCCGACTTAGCAGGTTCATTTAAATTAGGACCCTTTATAAAAGAATTTCCAGATCGTTTTATAGAAGTAGGCATTGCAGAAGCCAATATGATTAGTATGGCAGCGGGTTTAACCATTGGTGGCAAAATTCCTTACACGACTACCTTCGCGAATTTTAGTACAGGTAGAGTGTATGATCAAATTAGACAAAGTGTTGCTTACTCCGATAAAAATGTAAAAATTTGTGCATCGCATGCAGGTTTAACTTTAGGAGAAGATGGTGCCACCCATCAAATATTAGAAGACATTGGACTGATGAAAATGCTACCTGGCATGACCGTGGTAGTACCATGTGACTTTAACCAAACCAAGGCTGCCACCAAGGCGATTGCTAATTATCATGGTCCGGTGTACTTACGTTTTGGAAGACCGAAGTGGCCAAATTTCACCAAGGAAGATGGCTCAGATTTTCTAATTGGTAAAGCACAAAAATTAAGTGATGGTAAAGACATTACTTTGTTTGCTTGTGGTCACTTAGTTTGGAAGGCTATTGAAGCAGGTAAAATTTTGGAAGCAACCGGTGTAAGTGTTGAAGTCATTAATATACATACCATTAAACCTTTAGATGTTGCAGCTATTGTAGAAAGTATTTCAAAAACAGGCTGCGCAGTCACTTGCGAAGAGCATAACATTATTGGTGGTATGGGCGATTGCATTGCACAAGTGGCAGCAACACATTGCCCTATTCCTATTGAATATGTAGGAACGAAAGATACATTTGGAGAAAGTGGCACACCAAATCAATTATTAGCGAAGTACGGATTAGATACACCGAATATTGTAGAAGCAGCGAAGAAAGTGCTTGCAAGGAAGAAGTAATTACTTAAAGAGTTATAAAATAAAAAGTCCCTTCGATAATTCGGAGGGACTTTTTTTATAATTAAAGTTTCTGGGAGAACTAAGTATTTGATATTAACATTGAGAAAATTTCCGAACGAATAACTTTAGATTAATTTACAGATTTCTTCTTTTAATTTTCCGGCTTAAAAATTTAAGCAAATGGAAATTATACAATGTGTTCAAAATAGGATTTATCAGATACGTGGACAAAGAGTAATACTAGACAAGGATATTGCTTTTTTATATGAAATAGAAACAAAAGTGTTAAATCAAGCTGTAAATAGAAATATTAAACGATTTCCACTTGATTTTATGTTTCAATTAACAAAAGAAGAATTAGAGCTATTAAGATTACAAAAGAAACAGGTTAATGAGCTCACTCCAAACTTGAGGTCACAAATTGTGACCTCAAGTTTGGAGTCCTGGGGTGGGAATCGATATTTACCAAACGCCTTCACGGAGCAGGGTGTAGCAATGATGAGTGGCATTATTAACTCAGATAAAGCAATACAAATGAATATTGCTATCATGCGCGCTTTTGTGGAGCTTAGAAGAATTCTATTAATTAAATCTGATTTTAAACTACAGCTTGATCTTATAAAAGATAGATTAAGTGGCTACGATGCACAATTGAATCAAATATATGATGCCATTGAAAATATAATGGATGAAACAGTTGCAAAAAATAAATGGGATAATAGAACTAGAATTGGCTTTATAAAAGGAGATAATGTCTAACTAATAAAGATATTATACCCTAAGGCGCTAATCTAACTTTCGTCCATTGATGGTTTTCAAAACGATAACGAATACGATCGTGCAAGCGTGAACTGCGACCTTGCCAAAATTCAACCTGCGTTGGATGTACGATATAACCACCCCAATGTGGAGGTAAGGGTACGGTTCCTTCTTTATATTTTTCTGTTTGTTCAGTAAAGTTTTTTTCAAGAAATGCTCTATTCGAAATTACCTGACTTTGTGGTGAAGCCCAAGCCCCTACTTGACTTCCCAAGGGGCGTGAATGAAAGTATTCAGCAGATTCTTCTGAGCTTATTTTTTTAATCGTTCCAGTAATACGCACTTGACGCTCTAATTCTTTCCAGAAAAAATTCATGGCTACATTAGGGTTAGCAGCTATCTCTTTGCCTTTATCGCTATCGTAGTTGGTAAAGAAAATAAAACCTTCAGGGGTGTAGCCTTTGAGAAGTACTACGCGCGACGCAGGAGCGCGGTTAGCATCAACAGTGGAAAGTACAAAGGCATTGACTTCATCGATATTACTAGTAGTCGCCTCTTCCCACCAATGTGTGAACTGATCCATGGGATTGGCTGCGCTAGCTGCTTCATCTAAGGAAGCCATTTGATAATCGCGGCGTATAGAAGCAATATCTTTTTGCATACATTAATTATTTAGTAGCGTACAATATATTGATGACCGACAATAATAAAAGCATTCCCACCAACTGATGCAATTGCGCCAACCACTCAAAGCCAGCCCAAACACCCGGAATGATATGTACACTAGATAACACTGTAAAAATACCTAAAAGAACTTGTATGAACACTAATAGAACAGGGGCAATTCTAGCACGCACCCAAAAAGGGTTGCCTTGTAATTTTAATAAACGCAGGCTCCACACTATAATAAGCACTAATAATAGATAAGCCAGGCCTCTATGTACAAAATGAATCCAAATAGTATTGTTAATGGCATTCAAGAAAAAGTTACTACCCTGTATTAAACTCGAAGGCATCCACTCTCCATTAATGGTGGGCCAGGTGCTTGCTACATTAGCAGCCTTATGGCCTGCCATTAAAGCCCCATATATTAATTGAAAAAATAAAATCAATAAAATAAGCCAAGCAAAATTTCGAATGGTACTTATTTTATTACTTGCATCCTGATTGCCCGAATTTCTACGTATGGGTTGTACTGTTAGCGATAAGGCAAACCAATAAGTATAACAAAGTAATCCTAATGCAAAAATAAAATGAAGTGCCAAACGCGTAGGCTTTACATAAACAGCATCGCCTTCTAAACCACTTGCCACCATAATCCAACCAATGGCTCCTTGCATAGCACCTAATAAAAATAAAATGAGTAAAGGTTTGATCATTCTAGGTTGAAAATATTTTTTCACTAAAAAATAAATAAAACCAAAAGCAAATACCAAGCCAATGCTGCGCGCCCATAAACGGTGAAACCATTCCCAAAAAAAGATGAACTTAAAGTTACTAATGGTAAAATCAAAATTGAGTAATTGAAATTGAGGCGTGGTTTTATACTTCTCAAATAAGATTTGCCATGCGCTTTCACTCATAGGAGGTAAGGACCCTGTGACTACATCCCACTCCGTAATAGAAAGGCCAGATCCTGTTAAACGCGTAATGCCGCCTAAGGCAATTTGAATCACCGTCATGATCACCCCTACTAATAGCCAATTGGCTACTTTTTTTGATTTATGATCGTTCAAATCCACGGCTTTAATTTAGGCTACAAAGGTACAAAGGAATCAAACAAAGAAGCGAGATTGGTTTTGCTTTATTATAGATTGATTTTGGTTTCTGCTCAATATGTTTCAATTTTACAGCAATACTTTAAAGCAAAACTGAACAATTTTTAAAATATAGATAACACTTGATATACCCCTTAGAAACACTATACATCAACCATAAGATTACACTTCATCATATAACACTTGCCTAAACTACTGAATCAATATCAAGACTTATTATTAGAAGCCGGCTGCGATGAGGCAGGCCGTGGTTGTTATGCTGGGCCTGTATTTGCAGCAGCGGTGATTTTACCCAAGGATTTTTATCACCCCATGCTCAACGACAGCAAACAGCTTACTGAAAAACAAAGAAAAAAATTGGTACCTATTATAAAAGAGGCAGCCATTTCATGGGCTGTGGCGAGGCAATCGGCTGCAGAAATTGACGCCTCTAATATTTTAAAGGCAGCCATCAAATGCATGCATTTATCCTTGGACCAATTAAAACCCAAAGCAAAATTTATTGCAGTAGATGGTAATCGTTTTTATGCCTATAAAAAAATTCCGCATCAAACTATCATTAAGGGCGATGGGCTATATGCCAATATAGCCGCAGCCAGTATCCTGGCTAAAACGGCGCGTGATAGTTGGATGCAAAAATTACATAAGAAGTACCCGCAATATGGTTGGGATAAAAATAAAGGATACGGGACTGCCGCGCACCGCGCGGCCATCGCCCAATATGGTTTATGTTTCGAACATCGAAAAAGTTTTAAGATACTACCAGCACAACTAAGCTTGTTATAAACTTCAATTACAAATTTCTATAAGTGTAGGTCTTATTTTTATAATGATATTTTTAATTACCCTATTTGAATTAGGATTCATTGCAGATTAGTATTAATACTCCCAAACACCTAGGCCTTGGCGCAGTAATACATATTCATCTGTAGTACAATCAATCACGGTAGAGGGTACCATACCCCCAATGCCTCCGTCTACGACCATATCAATTTGATTGCTCCAATTTTCATAAATAATTTCAGGATCGGTATAGTCTTCTACATTTTCTCCAGGAAAAGAAGCCGATAAAATAGGATGTCCTAAAGTTTCAATAATAGAGAGCGCAATTTTATTATTAGGTATACGTAAGCCAATTGTTTTTTTCTTGGATTGTAAAATTTTTGGCACTTGTTTGCTGGCGGGTAAAATAAAAGTAAAGGGTCCAGGTAAAGTTTTTTTCAAAACTCTGTATAAAGCATTGTCTATACTTTTAGCATAAGCACTCAAATCACTTAAATCGGCACAAATAAAACTTAATTGTGCTTTTTCAGGATCTACTTTTTTTATAGCACAAATTTTCTCAACAGCTTCATGATGTAATATGGAACAACCAAGCCCATAAATGGTATCCGTGGGATAAGCAATGATGCCGCCATCGTCTAAACATGCTTTAACCATAGTAAGTTGTCTAGCTTGCGGATTCTCGGGGTGTATTCTAATTAGCATAAAGTGTAGGATACAAATCTACCTGTTTTTATTCCAATCAATTTATATTTAATTTGTAGAAACAATTAAGCTATGTTTTCTATCCTTTATCTTGAAGAAAAAATTGCGACACGCAGTGCATTTCAATTGGCAATTGAAAAACAAGAAGCATGCAAAGTTCAATACAGTACTGGCTGTGTAGAGGATTTTTGCAGGTTTATACATACAAGTACATTGATTCCCGATTTATGTATATTATCAGATTCATATAATTACATCCAATTGCAAACGGTAATTAAAGCCATCAAATCAAAAAGCAATCACCCATTTATCTTATTAAAGTCCGATTCAAAATTTATAAAGTCCATTTGTTTTTTAATGAAGAACGGACTGCATGGCATATTTTTTACCGACGAGCCCTTGATTGATTTAAAGTATACTGTGCGCAACAGAACAAGATTTAATTTATCAGCAGACAAAACAAAAATGATTACTAGTAATGTGTTAGGAGAAATAAATATCAAGGAATTTAATTACAATCGATCTCCCCTAACAAAGAATGAAATCTTATTTATACAGCAATGCAGTAAGGATATGAGTTATGATGAAATTGCAAGGGCTTTAAACAAAAGTGTACATACCATTTATGGTTATCGCGATCGCATATTTAAAAAATTAAAAGTAAGGCAGAGAACCGCCATGGTGATGACGGCACTTAAAAGAAATTATATAGACTTATAATGCACATGGAAATTGAGCAAAAAAAATAAGCCTCTTTTGAAGGCTTATTTTTTTATTTTAAAAACTTAAGTTGAAATTATTTAATCTCCCAAGTTTCTTTACCACGAATCAATTTATCTAAATCGCCTGCGCCTTTAGCCAACGCTTCTTGAATTTGCAAGCTCATCATTTCCTCATAACAAGGGCGGTCATTGGTATAGAAAACACCAAATGGTCTTGGGAACACTGCACCTTCTTCAGAAGGATTGTCAAACAAGCGCGTTAATATTTGTGCTTTGTAAAAATCTTTTTCATCATGAATCCACATATCATCAGCACTGTATTTGGTTCCAATCTCCACTACTTCTGGACGCATGCCATCAAAACGAATACCCATTTCTCCATTGGCCCCAAAAGTCAATGGCTTTCCTTGCTCTACGTATAAACCATGAACTTGCTTGGTTGATTTTTCAGTAAAAATTTCAAAAGCGCCGTCGTTGAATATGTTACAGTTTTGATAGATCTCTAAAAAAGAAGTACCCTGATGTTTTTCGGCACGAGCAATCATTGTTTGCATGTGTTTAGGATCACGATCCATAGTACGACCTACAAAACTAGCATCAGCACCTAATGCCAAAGCAGCAGGATTGAATGGATGATCAATACTTCCTTGAGGAGAACTCTTAGTTACCTTATTCACTTCAGAAGTAGGTGAATATTGACCCTTGGTCAAACCATAAATTTGGTTATTGAACACTAAAAAATTAACGTTTAAATTTCTTCTCAACATATGAATGGTATGGTTACCACCAATACTCATTGAATCTCCATCACCCGCTACGATCCAAACACTTAGCTCTGGACGACTTGCTTTTAAACCGCTAGCAATCGCAGTAGCACGACCATGAATAGAATGCATACCGTAAGTATTCATATAATAAGGGAAACGACTGCTGCAACCAATCCCACTAATGATTACAATGTTTTCTTTGGCAACGCCAATGGTGGGCATCACTCTTTGTACAGAAGCTAAAATGGAATAATCACCACATCCAGGGCACCAACGCACTTCTTGGTCTGTTACAAAATCTTTGGCGGTTAAAGCAGCTACGGTGCTTTCTACTGTTTCTGTCGACATATCAATTCAATTTTTAAGTAGGCAAAATTACATAAAGAAGGTCAATTTAAAGCTATAAAACTTCAAATTATATATCGTTTTTAGGTTTAAAATAGGAGCAAATGGCAAGCAAAAAGCCAATTTTAAGGTGAATTGCTTCCACAGACCCTTATTTTACCCTTCTACCCTTCCAAGTATAGGTTTTTACTTGGCCAAAAAGACCGGCCAGAATGGTATACGCAATATGAAAAGGTTGATACAAAACAAAGTACTTTAATTGGGTTTGTAAGTTGTAAAACTTGGCCACAGGATCTAAAAAAAACAATTCAAAAAAAGTTTTAAAGGCTAAGGCAATCCATAAACTTCCAAAATGACCCATTAATAATAGGAGTAAAAAACTAAAATTAAAAAGATAGACAAATAGCAATACCCAAAAAATAGAACGGTCATCATAAAAACGCGCTTTGCTGGACCATCTAATTCTTTGCATCAAAAAACTTTTCCAATCTTGCATCGCCTTTGTTAAAACAATGGCATCGGGATGAAATAAATATCCAATTCGATTAGATAAAGTCATTTTCATTTTATGCATTAAAAACATATCATCTCCACTTGCAATTTCATCCACTCCTTGATAGCCTCCAACTGCAACAAAAGCCGATTTTTCAAAAGCCAAATTGGCCCCATTGCTCATAGAATGTTTGCCAGCGCCTACTGCAGCAGCCGTAATACCTTGTAAGGCTAAAAAATCTAGTAATTGGAATTGATTTAAAAACCCTTTTTCTTTAATAAACATTACGGGCGCTGCTATAAAAACAGGTTGATATTTTTCGATGTATTGATGAAATAATAATAACCAATTGGGAGGTGCAATACAATCTGCATCTGTGGTTACAATCCAATTTCCTCGGGCATGTAAAATTGCTTTTTCTATGGCTTTCTTTTTATAAGCACTTATTTCCTCTTGTTTAAAATAATCTGACAAACTTAATAAATGCACATTGGCGTTTTGCGCATGAAGTGCTTTAACAATAAAAGCAGTATCATCTTCTGAAAAATCATCCATCACAATAATTTCAAAAAAATCAGCAGGATAATTTTGAGCTAAAATGGACTCCACGCAGGTTTTGATATTGGCAGCTTCATTGCGTGCAGGAATAACGATAGAAAAACGAGTGGGATGTGCAGGTGGCACCGATTGAAAACCTGTATCCGATTTAAAATAACGTAAACGCCCAAACCAATACCAGTAAGCCATTAACAAAATGGAATACAAAAGGGTTAAAAAGGCTACAGACCAATCTAAAAGGTGGTGCATGTTACAAAGTTAATTGCTTTTCCATGGCAGAAATAGGATTTTTTGATTGTTTTATTTAAATTGTATATCCATTCCATAGCCATCACAGATACCAATAATATATGAGCATTCAAAAGCAACTTGTTTTGCAAATACATCCCAAGGACAATGTGTTGGTTGCCTTAGCCAATTTAAAAAAAGGGGATGTCATTGTTTACCATCAACAAACTTATAGCTTAAAAGAAGATATAGCAGAGAAACATAAATTTTTTATACAGCCTTTGTCAAAGGGCGAACTCATTACCATGTATGGCATTACAGTAGGTAAAATTACAACCAATCAGGTTGCAGTAGGCGAAAGAATGTCGGTTGAAAATACCAAACATGAAGCAGATGCCTATGCTTATAGAAATGCAAAATACCAATGGCAGGCACCCGTCATTACTAAATATGAAAATAAAACTTTCAATGGCTACCACCGCAATGATGGAAAAGTAGGTACTGCCAATTATTGGTTATTCATTCCAACTGTATTTTGTGAAAATAGAAACTTAGATGTAATTAAAGAAGCATTGCATTATGCATTGGGATATACCATCACAGACAAATACAAAACATTTGCAGAGCAAGTAGTGAATAATATGGGCAATGAGAAAAATAGCATCATAGATGAACAAACTGCATGCGCCCCCATCCAAAACAAAAGGGTGTTTAAAAATATAGACGGCATCAAATTCTTGAACCACAATGGAGGTTGCGGTGGCACTAGACAAGATGCCGCAACACTTAGTGATTTATTGGCAGCTTATGCCGATCATCCTAATGTGGCAGGCATTACCTTATTAAGTTTAGGCTGTCAACATTTGCAAATTGATGATTTTAAAAATGACTTGAAACAAAGAAATCCAAAATTTAACAAACCGCTCATTGTATTTGAACAACAACAAGCACAAAGCGAAGAGCAGTTAATAAAAGCATCCATACAAGCCACCATCAAAGAATTAATTGAAGTAAATAAAATAGAAAGAAAACCAGCGCCCTTAAGCAAATTATGTATTGGGGTAAAATGTGGCGGCAGTGATGGCTTTAGTGGAATTTCTGCCAATCCAGCCGTGGGCCATACTGCAGATTTATTGGTGGCATTGGGTGGTCAAATTTTATTGGCAGAATTTCCAGAATTGTGTGGAGCAGAACAGGAATTAATAGACAGATGTGTGGATGAAAAAATTGCCAATAAATTTATTCGATTGATGGAAGACTACAATAAAATGGCGCATGCTGTTGGAAGTGGTTTTCACATGAATCCTTCTCCAGGAAATATTAAAGATGGCTTAATTACCGATGCCATTAAAAGTGCAGGTGCCTGTAAAAAAGGGGGCACAGCGCCAGTGGTAGATGTATTGGATTACACCGAACCCGCTACCAAAGCAGGCTTGAGCTTAGTGTGTACGCCTGGCAATGATGTAGAAGCCACTACTGGAAAAGCAGCAAGTGGTGCAACTTTAATTTTATTCACTACTGGATTAGGCACACCCACGGGTAATCCAGTTTGTCCAGTAATTAAAGTAGCCACCAATACAAAACTCGCCAATAGAATGTCAGACATCATCGACATCAACACTGGTGAAATTATTGATGGCATTAAAACCATCGAACAACTGGGTGAAGAGATTTTAGATTATTGCATTCTTGCAGCAAGCGGAGAAGTCATTCCAAAAGCAGTTCAATTGCAACAAGACGATTTTATTCCTTGGAAAAGAGGTGTATCCTTATAAAAAATAAAAAAATATGTTTTTACTAAATAATAAAATAGCGGTAGTTACTGGTGGCGGAAGTGGCATAGGAAAAGAAGTTTGTAATGTACTTGCAAAACAAGGTGCAAAAGTATTTGTATTGGACCTAAATAAAGATCAAGCCGAAGCAACAGTGCAAGCAATTATAAAAGAAGGGGGCCAAGCCAATGCCATCGAAATAAATGTGACCAATCAAAGTGCAATGGTACAAGCATATGCAAGCATTGGGAACATGCATATCATGGTCAATTGTGCAGGCATCTCTCATATTGGGAATGCCATCAATACCCACGAAGCAGATTTTGAAAAAATATTTAATGTGAATGTAAAAGGCGTTTACAATAGTTTGCATGCGGGCATCCCCTTAATGCAAAAAGCAGGTGGTGGTTCGATTGTAAATATTAGTTCAATTGTTGCCAAAGTGGGTGTATCCGATCGTTTTGCTTATGGTATGAGCAAAGGTGCTGTGCATGCAATGACATTAAGTGTAGCAAAGGATTTTATCAAAGACGGCATTAGATGCAATAGCCTATCACCAGGCAGAGTGCATACGCCATTTGTAGATGGATTTTTAAAAAAGAATTACCCTGGACAAGAAACGGAAATGTTTGAAAAATTATCTAAAACACAACCCATTGGAAGAATGGGCAAACCCATAGAAATTGCTCATCAAGTATTGTATTTGTGTAGTGACGAAGCAGGGTTTATTACAGGAAGCGATTATGCAATTGATGGAGGATTCGTTACATTAAATAGTTAAGAAAAAAGAAATAGAATGAAATTAATCAGATTTGGAAAAGAAGGACAAGAAAAACCAGGCGTGCACATTGATGGTAAGAATTATGATGTGAGCCCATTTGTAAAAGATTACGATGAAAGTTTTTTCACGAATCAAGGTATAGAAAAATTAACTGCAGTAATTGCTAAAGAAAAATTAGTTCCCATTAACGATAGGGAAAGAATAGGATCTTCCGTAGCAAGGCCCTCAAAAATTTTATGCATTGGGTTAAATTATGCCAAGCATGCCAAAGAAACAGGAGCAGCCATTCCAACTGAGCCAATTTTATTTATGAAGTCCACTACCTCATTAACAGGCCCTTTCGATCCTATCATCATTCCAAAAAATTCAGAAAAAACAGATTGGGAAGTAGAGTTGGCAGTAGTCATTGGAAAGAAAGCAAGTTATGTAACCGAAGCAGCAGCCATGGATTATGTAGCAGGTTATGTATTGCACAACGATGTAAGTGAAAGATCATTTCAATTAGAAAGAGGTGGTACTTGGGACAAAGGAAAAGGTTGTGATAGTTTTGCGCCACTGGGCCCATGGCTGGTGACCAAAGATGAAATTCCTAATCCACATGCATTAAGATTGTGGTTGAGTTTAAATGGGAAAATGATGCAGGACAGCAATACCGATGATTTAATATTTAATATTCCACAACTTATTTCTTATTGCAGTCACTTTATGACTTTATTACCAGGTGATGTAATTAGTACGGGAACCCCTGCTGGTGTGGGTTTGGGCTTTAGCCCCAATATTTATTTAAAGCCAGGCGATGTAGTAGAGTTAGGTATTGATGGATTAGGCGTAAGCAAACAAACAGTGGTGGCTTATCAACAATAAGAAGTATGAAAATTATTGATACACATCAACACTTTTGGAAATACGAAGCCAAAAAACAAGATTGGATCAATCAAGACATGCAGGCCATTCAAAAAGATTTTTTACCAGCAGACTTAGCTCCCATATTAAAAGAAAACAAGATTGATGGATGCATTAGTGTGCAAGCAGCTCAAAGTAAAGAAGAAACAGAATTCTTATTAGCGCAAGCAAATCAGTTTCCTTTTATACAAGGAGTTGTTGGTTGGATAGATGTATGCGATCCAAAAATGGAGCAAACATTAGAAAAATACACTAAGCAAAATTTACTAAAAGGTTTTAGACATGTTTTGCAAGACGAAGCCGACGGATTTATGTTACAAACCAATTTTATCAATGGATTAAAAATAGTAAATACGCATCATTATACATATGATTTATTGATCAATGCCCATCAATTAAAAGAAGCAAATGAATTGGTCAAACATTTGCCAACATTACCTATTGTTATAGATCATATCGCTAAACCCAATATCAAAAAAGGAGCAATAGAAAACTGGAAAAAAGAAATCATCCAAATTGCTCAAAACCCCAATGTCTATTGTAAAATAAGTGGCATGGCAACCGAGGCAAATTGGGAAAGCTGGACGATGGACGATCTAAAACCTTACCTAGATTTGGTGGTAGCCGCTTTTGGAACCAATCGGATAATGTTTGGAAGCGATTGGCCTGTATGTTTGTTGGCGAGTACCTATTCAAAATGGTTAAACACTGTACAAAATTATTTCAATACATTTAACCAAAACGAACAAGAAGCTTTTTTTGCAAGCAATGCAATAAAATTTTATAAACTTTAAAATATGGACTTACAATTACAAGGAAAGATTATCATAGTATCTGGTGGTGCCAGAGGTATTGGCGAAGGCATCACGAATGTCTTGGCAGCAGAAGGAGCCCTGCCCATTATTATAGGAAGAAGTGAAGAACATAATTTGATATTGGTAAAATTGATTCAACAACAAGGTTTTCAAGCCGATCAGGTGGTAGCAGAATTAACCAATCCTCTTGAATGTGAACAGGCCATCAATAAAATAATTACCAAATATGGCCAGATAGACGGCCTGGTAAATAATGCAGGAGAAAACGATAGTGTTGGTTTAGAAAATGGCAACTATGAATTATTTATGCAAAGCATGCATAAAAATTTAGTGCACTATTATTTATTAGCGCATCATGCCCTACCCTATTTAAAAAAATCAAAAGGCAATATTGTCAACATCAATTCAAAGACAGCAGAAACAGGACAAGGAGGTACTTCGGCTTATGCTGCAGCCAATGGGGGGCGCAATGCACTCACAAGAGAATGGGCTGTGGAATTATTAAAATATGGCATCCGGGTCAATGCAGTGATTGTCGCAGAATGTTTTACGCCCTTATATGAAAAATGGATCAACAACTTGCCTAATCCCGAAGAAAAATTAAAATCCATACTTACAAAAATTCCATTAGGCAACCGTTTCACCACCAAAGAAGAAATTGCCCATACCGTAGCTTTTTTATTGTCTGAAAAATCAAGCCATACGACTGGTCAGCTGATACATGTGGATGGCGGCTATGTTCATTTAGACAGGGCTTTATAATTCAGAATTAAATTGTAGTTTCGATTTTTAACAGGGTACCCAATTTTATGCAAAAGAAAGTTTTAGTGAGTGGTTGTTTTGATTTATTACATAGTGGTCATGTTGCTTTTTTAAAAAATGCAGCTAACTATGGTGACTTATATGTTTGTATTGGTTCAGATAAAACAGTGTATGGTCTAAAAGGAAGGTATCCAGTAATTACACAGGATGAAAGAAAGTACATGATTGAAAACCTTGCCTGTGTAAAAGAATGTAAAATTAATAAAGGCAGTGGTTTACTAGACTTCATGGCTGAATTAGAAGAAATCCAACCCCATGTTTTTGTGGTGAATGAAGATGGGAACACACCTAACAAAATTGAATTGTGCAAAACAAAAAATATCGAGTTGATCGTATTAGACCGAGTACCCACTGAAGGCCTACCTGCAAGGTCTACTACCAGTTTAAGAACCAATTCAATCATTCCTTTTCGTATTGATTTAGCAGGGGGCTGGTTGGATCAACCTTATGTCAATAAATTATATCCAGGCCCAGTGCTCACTATATCCATTGAACCTACCATAGAATTTAACAATCGAAGTGGTATGGCCAGTAGCACAAGAAACAAAGCCATTGAATTATGGAAGGCACAATTACCCGAGGGAGATCCAATACAATTGAGTAAAATTTTATTTAGTTACGAAAATCCTCCAGGTACAAAAGATGTAGCAGGCGCTCAAGATGCATTAGGAATTGTAATGCCTTGTTTAAATTATCATCATTATAGTCAAGATTGTTATTGGCCTACTGAAATAAAATCAATTGATGATGAATCCATTTTAAGTTGGCTCGAAAAACATTTGTATTTAATTCCACTCGATCCAAGAACTAGTAATTACGATGTACTTGCCAATACAAATATTACAAAAGAAGGTGCCAAAAATTTAGCAGATGCGGCAATCAACTGTTGGGAGGCAATATTAAAAAAAGATTTAAAAACTTTTGGAAGCGCTTTTTTAGAATCCTTCCATGCACAAATTGCCATGTTTCCTAATATGGTTGACGAAACCATTCAACCCATCATTGATCAATATGCATCAAAAAGTATTGGCTATAAATTATCAGGGGCTGGTGGTGGTGGCTATTTGATATTGATCTCCGAAAAGGAAATCGAAAACGCCATTCAAATTAAAATTAGACGTAAAAATTTAATGTAATCGCTCAAATCTGATGCCTTAATCCACGAAATTACCCCTTTTTCTGCTTTTTCTATTTTAGCTAAAATGACCCATTTTGACCCAAAATGAGGTAAAATCATTCAAAAAAATACAAAAAAGGGCAAATATTTAGCAAAATATACAAAATTGATTGTACATTTATATTAGTTGCATAACTAACTATATGTCAAACAACCAATTTAAAAAAGGAGAACTCTACAGTGTCATCAATGGCATGGCTACAACGGCTGTTGCCCGTCGATTACAAAAGAATTTTAGAAAAGCCGGACTCGATATTACCATTGAGCAATGGTCTGTCTTATATCATCTTTGGAAAGAAGATGGACTCAGTCAATTGGAATTAGGCAATCGAACTTTTAGAGACAAAGCAAGTACGACCCGACTTATTGATAATTTAGAAAAACAAGAATTGGTAGTGCGTGTTGCATCGAAAGATGATCGACGTATTAATTTGGTGTACTTAACGGATATCGCCAAACCTTTACAACAAATTACTTATGAATTGGCCAATCAAACCATGAATGAAGCATTGTTAAACATTAGCAAAGAAGAAATTGATATCGTAAAAAATGTTTTTCAAAGAGTGTATGATAATTTAACCAACAAGGATTTACTCTAAATGATTGACAACAAAACATTAATTGAAAAAGATAAATTCAACATAATTTAACAAAGAAATTTTAAATAAATTTTATGGAAACTAACAAAACAGTAATTAAAGGAGGCGAATGGATCATTAGAGAAGTTCAAGCCGATGAAATATTTGTACCTGAACAATACAATGAAGAGCAATTGATGGTACGTGACATGTGTACGCAGTTTATTGATACCGAAGTATTGCCTGTTGCAGATAGAATTGATAAGTTAGAACCAGGTTTAATGCCTTCCTTACTTGAAAAAGCAGGCGCACAGGGCTTATTAGGCATTACCGTACCCGAAGCTTACGGTGGATCTGGAAAAGATTTTGTGACTTCTGTTATTGTTGCAGAATATTTAGGTGCTGGTTATTCTTTCTCTGTTGCCAATGCGGCACATTCAGGTATTGGCACTTTACCCATTTTGTATTTTGGCACAGAAGCACAAAAACAAAAGTATGTTACTAAACTAGCCACAGGTGAATACAAAGGTTCTTATGGATTGACCGAACCTAATAGTGGTTCTGATGCATTGAGTGCCAAGACCACCGCAAAATTATCTGCCGATGGAAAACACTATATCATCAATGGACAAAAATGCTGGATCACCAATGGTGGCTTTGCAGATGTATATACTGTGTTTGCAAAAATAGATGGAGAACAATTTACTGCATTCATTATAGAAAGAGGTACGGAAGGTTTCACACAAGGACCCGAAGAACATAAGATGGGCATCAAAGGATCTTCTACTGTGCAATTGTATTTTCAAGATTGTAAAGTGCCTGTAGAAAATGTATTGGGTGAAATTGGTAAAGGACATATCATTGCGTTTAATATTTTAAATATTGGAAGATTAAAATTAGGCGGAGCTACCTTAGGCGGCGCGAGACGTGCATTGAGCGAATCGGTACAATATGCAAAAACAAGAGAACAATTTAAATTACCCATTGTAAAATTTGGCGCCATCCGACATAAATTGGCCGAAATGGCCATTCGTATGTGGGTGGGCGAAAGTGCTTTGTACAGAGTCTCTTACAATATAGATGAGCAAGAACAAATATTATTGGCCCAAGGAAAATCATTGTCAGAATCATTATTAGGTGCTGCCGAAGAATATGCTATTGAGTGTGCCATCTTAAAAGTATTTGGTAGTGAGGTTTTAGATTTTGTAGTAGACGAAGGCGTACAAATACATGGAGGCAATGGCTACAGTGATGAATATGCTATTTCAAAAGCATACCGCGATAGTCGTATCAATAGAATTTACGAAGGCACCAATGAAATCAATAGATTGCTAACGGTAGACATGGTTTTAAAACGAGCCATGAAAGGCAAACTAGATTTAATGGGCCCTGCCATGAATGTGCAAAAAGAATTAATGAGCATTCCTGATTTTGGTGGTGGAGATGAAACTCCATTCGCCAAAGAAAAACAAGCCATCGCAAATTTTAAGAAATGTATTTTGATGGTAGCAGGTGCAGCCGTTCAAAAATTAATGATGACCTTAAATAAGGAACAAGAAATATTAATGAACATTGCAGACATGTCCATTATCACTTTTCATGCCGAATCTGCTTTGTTAAGATTAGAAAAGTTAACCACCATGAAAGGTGAAGCAGCTGTTGCTGTGCAAGCCGATATCGTGCGCACTTATATTTATGATGCAGCCGATGCCATTAACAAAGCTGGTAAAGATGCAGTAAATAGTTTTGCCGAAGGGGATGAATTGCGTATGATGAATATTGGATTAAAGCGATTTACCAAAGTAGATGCCTTTAACAGCAAAGAAGCACGTAGAAGAATTTGCGCGCAGTTGGTAGCCGATGATGGTTATAAATTATAAGATTAAATAAAAATATATGTAGTAAGTACAAAGCGTCCCGCAAATTATAATGTGGGACTCTTTTTTATTTATGCTTTTACAATTTTATAACCCAGTTTATCTGGTGTAATAGGTAGGTCTCTTACTCTTTTACCTGTAGCGTTATAAACCGCATTGGCAATAGCTCCAGCAAACCCAATCAATGCAATTTCTCCAATACCTTTGGATCCGATATCATTGACATGTGGATCAGGTTTATTGACAAAGTAAACTTCGGTATTTGGAATTTGAGAATGTAAAGGAACATGGTATCCACCAAAACTAGCATTGATAATTTGTCCTGTAGTATGATCCATCTCTACTTTTTCGGTTAATGCCATGCCAATGCCACCTACTACGCCACCCAGCATTTGGCTTCTCGCAGTTTTAGGACTTACAATTTTACCAGCATCTCCTGTAGTAACTACATTCAACACTTTTATAGTTCCATCTTTTGGATTCACTGCCAATTTTACAAAGTGTGCTGAAAAAGAATTACTGGTATACTTAAGTTGTTCAGCAGTTTTACCAGAAGAAGTTATGGTTAAATCAATTTTATCTTGATTGGCCAATTTTAATAAACTTGGCACTTCAATTTTAATAGCTGCATTGGCTTTGGCTACCACCATTTCATTTTTTACTTCTAAGGCGTCCGCAGTCATGCCAGTGAATGCAGGTGCGAACTGAATGGCCAATTCTTTTAATTTGAGTTGCACTGTTTTGCAAGCCATATCCACAGCAGATCCTACAGTAGAAGTTGTACCCGATCCACCTTGTGATGGACCTGGAGGCAAATCAGAATCACCTAATTTGAATTTAATTTTTTGCATCGGCATTTGCATTGCTTCAGCAGCAATTTTTGTCATAGAAGTCATTGTGCCCGGACCCATATCACTCACTGCACATTCCAATATCAATTTACCGTCATTGCTCAATACAATTCTTACTGATGCTGTTCCCTTACCTGCACCAAAGACACCCACCGACATACCATAGCCAATCAGCATTCCATTTTCTTTTAAAGAACCTGGCACCATGGGACGATTTTTCCATCCAATTTTTTCCATACCATACGCATAGCAATCTTTAATATTGATATCAGAGAAGGGTAATTTATTGTCTGGATTAATCGCTGTGAAATTTTTGATTCTCAATTGGACTGGATCCATATTTAATTTATACGCTAACTCATCAATGGCCGATTCCAAAGCAAAGCAACCGGTAGCTTCTCCAGGACCACGCATCCAAATTGGCGAACTCATATCCAAAGGAAGTATGCTGTGTTTGGTATCCACATTTTCACATGCATATAAAAATTTAGAAGCTTCTACAATACCTTCTCTAAAATCTTCGTATCTAGCACAATTGCTGATGGCTTCATGCGATATGCCCATAAAATTTCCAGACGCATCTGCACCAATACCCACTTTTTGCCAGGATTGTGGTCGATAGCCAACCAATGTAAACATTTGAGGTCGAGTCAACACCAACTTCACTGGACGATTTAATTTTTTTGCAGCAATACATGCAGCAGGTACATTGGCCCAAGTTCTTAAACCACTTCCAAACGCACCACCCACATTTTCGGTAATCACTCTAACATTTTTATCAGTCAGACCAAAAGTTCTTACTACCGTAGACTGTGTGCTTTTAGGACCTTGTGTTTTATCGTATAAAGTAACTCTATCTTCTCCTTCCCAAAAAGCAATGGTAGCAAACAATTCCATTGCATTGTGCACTTCAATAGGAATATTGTATTCTGCTTCAACAAAGCTAGCAGCTTCTTTGAATTTTTTTTCTGTACCTCTTTTATAATTAACGGGTGATTTTAAAAGCGTAGGATCTAATCGTGCTTTATCAAAATTAGTTTCAAATTTTTCAATCTCATATTCGGCTTTCACCAATCTAACTGCAGCATTGGCATTCTCAAAACTATCTGCTACCACTAAGGCAATGGGCTGCCCAAAAAAGCGTACTTTATTGTCATACAAAACTTTATAGCCTCTCCACTCAGATACATTTTTTGGTCTGTCTGCAGCATTGCTAGCATAACCAGGCACAGCAGGGCAATTGGCATAATAAATTACATCCAATACACCTGGTGAAGCCAAGGCTTTGGAAGTATCTAAAGTTTTAATGTTTCCTTTGGCAATGGTACTGGTAACAAATACTGCATAAGCCATATTGGGTAAACTATGTTCAGCAGCATATTTGGCTTTGCCTGTTACTTTGTCGGAGCCATCCACTCTTTCATCTTCTATCAATAGGGTATTATTATTTGATTTCATAAGGTTGAATTAAAGTATTTAAATTTTAGCACCCGATTTAGCTACTTCTTCAATAGCATCTACAATGTTTTGATACGCACCGCATCTACAAATATTTGTATCCATATAAGCTTGAATACTTTTTCTTGTTTTTGCATTGCCTTCTCTTACGCAAGCAACAGCCGACATAATTTGACCGCTTGTACAATAACCACATTGAAAAGCATCATTCTTTAAAAATGCAGCTTGCATAGGATGTAATTCAGTACCATCGCTTAATCCTTCGATGGTGGTGATTTTATTGTTTTGATTGCTTAAGGCCAATTGAATACAAGACTTGGTTCTTTTGCCATTGATGTGAATGGTACATGCCCCACATTGTCCCATCTCACAACCTTTTTTCGTACCCGTATAGGCTAAATCTTCTCTTAATAAATTAAGCAAAGTAGTTCTTGCATCTATTTCAAGATTCATTAATTTTCCATTGATGGTAATGGTTAATTTTTCTTTAGCAATTGGCAAAGGCACTACACGGTCTATGGCAAAAGTTTTAACTAAAGTAGCAGGTGCCAAATATAATGCTGCAATAGATGCAGATTTTTTTAAAAAGCCCCTTCTGCTTTTATAAGAATTACAGGGATTCATAAGCTTAGATTTGATGTAATTTACAAACGAAATTTTAAACAATCTTCACATTGCGAGAGAAACTTTCTTCCAAAGAAATCAATGTTTCGGTACGTTCAATGCCTTTTATTTTTTGCAGCTCATCATGCAACACAAAACGAAGCTGTTGAATGTCTTTGCAAACAATTTCCACAAACATGCTGTAATTGCCCGTGGTATAATTAACACGCACTACTTGGGGAATATTTTTCAAGGCCAGGGCCACGGTATCATACATCGAACTCTTTTCCAAGTAAATGCCAATAAAGGCAATGATGTCGTAGCCCAATACTTTTAAATCAACAGCTAAGCGCTTGCCTTGCACAATACCCAATTCTTCTAATTTCTTAATGCGCACATGAATGGTACCGCCCGATACAAAAAACTGTTTGCCTAAATCGGCATAGGAAACTTCAGCATCTTGCATCATGGCTTGAATAATTTGCAAATCCAGCTTGTCGAGGCTTTTGTCTGTATTCAATTTGGGGTTAATTTTAGGCTCCATATTTGTATATTATTAAATTATAAGGCAATTTATTAATAATTTTCTATATTTTAAAGATTTTACTTAAAATATTTGCAACATATTGGTACAT
>Ga0194047_10000057_pt1 | contig 83779 bp, 72 predicted proteins | sample JunL225m_MetaG_2_FD_160070 | JGI IMG/M metagenome (GOLD analysis project Ga0194047, IMG submission 160070) | Anoxic zone freshwater microbial communities from boreal shield lake in IISD Experimental Lakes Area, Ontario, Canada - Jun2016-L221-5m | ecosystem: Environmental > Aquatic > Freshwater... | reverse complement strand
AGATATTCAAAAAATTAAAATGGGGCAGAAAGTAAATATTGGTTTAGATGCTCAACCCGGGAAAAAACTACAAGGAATAGTAAAAAGTGTTGCAAGTATCGGTGAGCAAAAAGCCAACTCTGAAGCAAAAGTTTTCGAAGTTGTGATAGAAGTGCTTAGTAAAGATACCACATTGCGTCCATCGATGACAACAGGGAACAATATTATTACATCCACGGTTGGCAGTGTAATTTCTGTTCCAATTGAGGCTATTCAGAATTCAGGTAATACAAGTTTTGTTTATAAGAAGCAGGGAATAAAAATTGTGAAGCAACAAATAAAAACAGGGGTGTTCAATGAAAATAGTGCAGTTATTTCTGAAGGATTAAATGAACAGGATGAAGTTTTTGTTTCGTTACCATCAGACACAAGCGGTGCTGAATTTATTTCACTTTCATCTGCTAAAAAATAAGCATGAATTTCCAGCGAATAGTATTTAATTTTAAGAATGGATTGGAAGCTTTGCTCACCAATAAGATGCGTGCGTTTTTAACTTCGCTGGGAATTATCTTTGGTGTAGCTGCTGTTATTGCTATGCTTGCCATTGGAAACGGTGCCGAGAAAGAGATACTTGAACAAATGAAACAAGTGGGCTCTAATAATATTGTGATCAAAACAATCGTAAAAACTAAAGAAGAAATCAAACTTCAAAACGAAGATGGCTCACAACAAAAAAAATACAGTGCAGGACTAACATTAAAAGATGCGGAGAATATTCAAAACAGTATTTCCAGTGTTGAAGATTTAAGTACTGAAATTGAAATGAAAACTTTATTTGTGCGTGAAGGTGTGAAGCAAAATGGAAAACTTGTTGGAGTTTCAAATGCGTATTTCAAAATCCTTGATTTTAACTTAGAGCAGGGAAAGTTTTTTAGTGATTATCAATTAGAACACGCTGATCAAATTTGTATCATAGGAAAAAAGGTAGCCGTAAAGTTTTTTAGTACAACAACAGCAATTGGAAAAGAAATAAAATGCGGCAATAATTGGTTACGTGTTGTAGGTGTTTTGCAAAGTAAAAATGTAAATGAATCAGCAGCCGAAAAATTATCGATACGCAATGCTGATATGGAAATTTATACTCCAATTAAAACGTACTTATTACGCTATCAAAATCGTGGTCTCCCAACAATTGCTGGAATTAAAGCAGCTTCAAACCCTGGAAATGAAAGCGTAAAATCTATTGAAAATAATAACCAACTCGATCGTTTAGTTGTAAAAGTGAAGTCGAGCGAATTTGTACAACCTACCGTTGATGTTCTTCAGCGTATGCTCAAACGCAGACATAATAATGTTGATGATTATGAAATTATCGTTCCCGAATTATTATTGAAACAGGAACAACGTACAAAAAATTTATTCAATACCGTATTGGGAATTATAGCTTCCATCTCATTGCTTGTTGGTGGAATTGGAATTATGAATATCATGCTTGCTTCTGTACTCGAACGTGTAAAAGAAATTGGTTTACGGATGTCGATAGGTGCAAGTAAACGTGATATACTTTTACAATTTATCAGCGAAAGTGTAACCATCAGTTTAGGTGGTGGAATTGTAGGAATTTTATTGGGAGTTTTACTCAGTTATCTCATTCAAACATTTACTGATATCCAAACAATTATTTCAGGAGTTTCGGTTTTTGTTTCTTTCACCATTTCAATAAGTGTTGGTTTGGTTTTTGGAATTGTTCCCGCAAAACGAGCATCAGAGCAAGATCCGGCAGAATCGATGAGAACAGGTTAAAATTAAACTTAGTGTTTTTAACACTAAGTCACAATGAAATTTTTACGATTTGTGTCTTAATTTTTAAATTAAATTTTAGTGTCTTTGTGTTAAAAGAGTGAACATTAATAATGAAAGTATCATGAATAAATTTAAAAGTATATTTCTTTTGATGAGCATTTTTTTGTTGCGGATTTGTTTTGCGCAAAATGTCCCTGTCACGCTTACATTAAATGAAGCTGTTGAAATGGCAAAGCAAAAAGGATTGCAAGCACAAATCAATACCAATATTTATAATGCCGAGCAATTTCAATTTAAATCTCAATCGGTAAACAGGTTGCCACAATTTTCAATCAATGGAAATTTACCGGGTATAAACAGAGCCTATAATTCCATTACTCAGCCAAATGGTACCATCCAATTTTTACAACAAAATCAAGCATTTTCTACAGCAACGTTAAACCTCAATCAGCAACTAACTTCTACCGGAGGTTCCTTTTTTGTATCGTCAGGAATTAACCGTTTTGATTTGCTAAATACACAATATACTAATTGGCAAACTGCTCCTTTGCTTATAGGAGTTTCTCAACCATTGTTACGTTTTAATCAATTTAAATTTGATTGGAAGATCGCACAATTACGTAATCAGCAAAATACCAGAACCTATGCTGAAAGTATGGAAGATCTCTCTCTGCAGATAACACAAAAATTTTATGAAGTAGTGATTGCTCGTGCCGAATTGGAACAAGCACAATTTAATATTAATGTAAATGATACTTTTTTAAGAGTTGCACGAGGCAGGTATAATTTAGGTAAAATTGGTGAAGATGATTTGTTACAAACGGAGCTTCGTTTAATGAATGCACAAAATAGTTTTGATCAGGCGAAATTAAATTTTACTACAAGTGAAAATCAATTGAAAATTTTATTGGGAGTTGATAAAATTACCAACTTGAATTTGCTTACTGAAATTTCATTGCCACAGTTTGAACCCAATATCGATAAGGCAATGAGCGAAGCTAAAAAAAACAGAAGCGATGTGCTTAGCATTCAAATTGATCAGCAACAAACTCAGGCAATGTTAAAAAAAGCAAGCCTCAACCGAATGCCAAATGCTGAGTTAACTGCCAGTTACGGACTCAATCAAACAGCTCCAATTTTATCGGATGCCTATAAATATCCGCTCGACCAACAACGCGCAACTTTAGGGATAAATATTCCATTAATGAATTGGGGAAAAAATCGTTTTGATTATCGCAGTGCAAAATTTCAGATGGATGCAAAACAAGCGCAACTCGATTTGTTAAAATTAAATTTGGAGCAAGATGTGATCAATCAGATCGGGCAATATTTGCAATTGCGAACACGCTTAACAATTTCTGCAAAGGCCGATACCATTGCTCAAAAAAGGTATACCGTAGCTAAGAACAGATATTTTATTGGCAAAATAGATATTACAAATTTAAACATCGCACAAACAGAAAAAGATCAGGCAAGAAGTAATTATTACAGCACCATGCGCGATTTTTGGTTGGCATATTATCGCTTGCGCAGATTAACATTATATGATTTTGAAAGAAACGAAGCGTTGTTTAAAAATATGAATTGAAGTAATTGAGAATTGGCAATAAGCAACTGGCAATAAGCAATTAGCAATAAGCAACAGGCAATAAGCAAAAAACAATAACATGTTTTATCTTTTTCATTGCGACCATTGCGTTAACCTTCGCGCTCTTTGCGGTTAATCTTTAAACTAGAAAGTTTATTATTTTTTTAGTGTTCATCGTGTTTTACTTCGTGAACTTTGTGGTAAATAATTATGTATTTGTGACACCCACCTAAATCCTCCCTTAATAGGGAGGACTTTTGAACAATTAAAATTAAAATCCCCTTCCTAACAAGGAAGGGTTAGGGAAGGTGTCAATGGATGACTTTTTCAAAAAGCTAAAATAACTTTTTAAATTCTTCCGGAACTTCAACCGTTTTTCTTTCGTTATAATCAAAACAAACCATTCCGGTTTTTGCTTCGCAAGCTGTTTCATTTGTAACTTTTTTTGTGAATCGATAATAGAGATCAAAACTACGAGAGCCAAAATCGGCAGCAGTAACTTCTATGGTTAATTCATCACCATAAAAACATTCTTTTTTAAATACGATGGCTGTATCGCCCATAATTACTGATGCTCCGGCAAGATTCATTTCAGTATAACCAAAGTGTGCAAAAAATTGCATGCGTGCTTCGTGCATATAACTGAGGTAAACATCATTGCTTAAATGATTGCCATAATTGATATCAGCAATGCGAACAGTCAGTTCTGTTTTAAAAATAAATTGTTCGGGTAATTGGAGTTTTATTCTTGCCATTAATTGATTTGATAATTTGATGATGAGATAATTGTTTAAAATTACGGCAATATAATTGGACCTAATAAAATGAGCCATAAAATATATCCAGATACACCACCAAAAATGCCTGAAAGTATAAATGTAAAACGTTCGGAAATTGGAATGATGCGAAAAATTATCCAAGCTAAAACAAGCAAACCAACTATTCCGGAAGCAATAACAATTGACCAGGGATTTAGCCCTAATGTATAAGCTATTATAAATTCATCTCCGCGATGATGAGGATTTGAAATCAAAATTGAACTTCCCAATGCAACAACCATATTTGCTGATTGCCTCAAAATAAATAAAGCAATAAAAACATCAAGCCAATTTGTAAAAGATAGAGATTCTTTGATGGAGATTTTTTTTATGAAAATAATTAATAAAGTTAATCCAATGATGCTTGAGAGAAGTGTTTCTATTGGTCCACCAAATGTTATAATCTTATCTTCATTTCTAAAACGTCCCATTAAGTTTTCATACTCATCTTTTTCGGGATATGATTTATGATTAGAGATTTCATCGAATCTTTTGATTTGTATTTTTTTTATTGAATAGAACATCTCATTATTTGAATCAATTTCAAAAGTTGTATAAGCATATCCAATTCTCGGATTCCAACCAAAATATTTTGCAACTGCATAATGCCCGAACTCATGCGATAAAGTTCCAATAACAGTAAAAGCAATAAATCCTAAGGTCAAATAAATGAAAAGATATTTTTTAAAAACAAATGGAATTTCTTTCATGATTTATTTTTTAATTTGTCAGTTCGAGCTGTCCCGATAGCTAACGGGAGAGAACAGGTTCTTACAAGCACGATGCTAAAAAAACAGCAATGTCTCGACTCTCGTCTCTCGCTTCTCGACTCCGATCGAAATGACAACTTTTTTAAGTAACAATCACATCACTTTCATCCAACAATTTTTCATTTCTAAATCGCAATACTAATTGTGCAACGGTTACCACATCTTTTTGGCAATATGTTTTGATACGTTCCAAATCTTTTTCTTTCCAATAAACTTCCCAAACCATGCTGCCGTCAATATCATCTTTTGGTGTGGGGATATCAAAAGCTGCTGCAAGTAATTCGAGCGAAGTAAAACTTTTATAATCGCCAAATTTCCATAATTCAAGTGTATCGAGATGTTGTATTTCCCAAGGTTTTTTACCGGCAAGATTTAAAATATTCGGTAAGGTAACTCCATTCAATAAACATCTTCGTGAGATATACGGATAGTCGAATTCTTTTCCGTTATGTGCGCAAAGCAAATTATCGGGATTGTCAAAATATCTCTCCAACATTTCACAAAATTCTTTCAGTAAAACTTTTTCATCATCACCATAAAATGATTTTAAACGGAATTGCCAAAAGTTGCCACTGCGGTTAAAATAACCAACCGAAATGCAAACAATTTTCCCAAACTCGGCATAAATTCCTGCTCGCGGATAAACTGCATCAGGTGTTTGTTCGGGCTTGTTATAATTAAGTGTGAGCGATTTTTTATCCCAGAGATACTTCCATTTATCGGGCATCGAATCATAACGTTCATATTGCGGAACAGTTTCAATATCGAGAAAGAGAATTTTGGTAAGATCAAGTTGTTCGAGCATAGGACGAGTTTTTTATTTGTGAGTTTTTATTTCAAATTTATTCAAGTATTTTGAATTAAAAATAGTGTAAGATTTATTGCCACAGATTTCACAGATTAAATTATTGTTTTAAATCTGTGTAATCTGTGGCTTAATTTTTTTTAATACAAATCCAAAAAGTAAAGCAAACAAAACAAATGTTGTTGCATTGATCAGATAACTTATATCGCTTGCAAACGGACCATGGTGCATGAAGAAAAATTGCTCAGGGAATTTATCATAAATATAACTTTCATAAATTTTTGGTCGGTTTATTTGCAGCCAAAAATGCGATTGGAATAAACTGATCAATACAAATGCTATAATGAGATTTTTATTAAAATTGATTTGGTTGATTGCTATAACTAATAGCAACACAAATGCAGGCCAAGCATTCATGAACTGTCTGCTTTCAGAACCTATTCCCAATAGCAGATAAATAAAAATATAAATTAAAAATTGCCAGCCAAATTCAGAAGCTTCTAAAATTATTTTCTTGTAATAAAAAATCATCAACAAAATAATTGGTCCGAAATAAATGAAATGCGAAACTAAAAATGAAAATGGTTTTGCAATTGCTTGCTGAAAAATGATCCATAAAAAAGTGGAAGGTGTAAAGTCATTTTCAGGAATAGTAAATGATTTTATTAAATAATTAAGTAGAAAATATGTGGTAACAAAAACGAGAACAGCAATGATTGTTTTTAATTCTGAGTTTTTATTAAATATGTTTTCCTGAAACGAAATTTTAATATCAAATATTTTATAGAGATAAAATAACACCAATGGGAATCCTCCAATTAACCATACTTTATCCAATTCAAAATAATAATTTGGAGTAATGAGTTGTTTCCCAATCGAGAGATAAATAATAAACACTAACGAAATGATTATTGGTATCATCCATTTGGCATAAGAAAATATTTTTAACATCATCGTTTCAACCACACTTGATTTTGATTTGATGAGTAAAACAAATGAGGTGATAAAAAATAAAGGATAAGAAAATGTGCCGAGGATAAATGCAAAAAATGTTGTGAGCCATCGCTTTCTCATAAATTCACCAACCACAAAAAATCCAAAAGCAAATGCGAAAACATCCGTAAGCACCGGATAATAAAAAGTGTTTTTTAAAATTGCAAAATTGAAGAAGAGTCCACAAAAGCCGATGATCTCGGCTTGCTTTTTTATTTTAAAATGGTTGCATAAAACAAAATAATAAAGTGCTGATAATAAAATCAACAAAGTATTTAAAGCTAAAAAAGCATGAACTACATTTACCGAATTTGGGTCGTAATGAAAAAGTTTTAATAAAAGATAAACGATAAACGAAGGCATCAATCTGAAAAAATGATAGCTGTCAATTTCACCATTTGCAAGTTGTTGAGGAAGATCAATTACATAATGTGCATAATGTTTTCCATCCCAACCAGTTTCGTTATTTGATGGAATACGTTCGCCAAACCACCCGAATAAAATCAGCGCTGAGAGAAGTAGAAATAAAATTACACGATGATTTTTAAAGAAATTATTCACCTATTCTTTCAGTTATGAGTTATGAATTTTGAGTTATGAGTGCAGGATATATTTTTCATTCATAATTTAACATTCATAATTCAACATTTAAAATTACCAATCTCCGCCACTTCCTCCACCGCCAAAACCACCGCCACCAAAGCCTCCGAATCCACCACTATCTCCACCGCCACCACCGGAAGAAAATCCTCCACTGCCAAATGTTCCAAAGAAAATTGGTCCCATTAAACCACCGCCACCTCTACCGCCACGACCACGGAATATTGCCATCAACACGATGATAATGATAAAAAATAACATGAATTTTGAAAATCCACCACCGGGTTTTTTCTTGATCCTATCGTTTACATATTCACCGGAAGCGGCACGCATCATGATATCCGTGGCTTCATCTAACCCTTCATAAAATTTACCTTGTTTAAAATTTGGTCCGAGTTGGTTATGTCTTATCTCATTTGATAAAGCATCGGTGATAGTAGCTTCCATTCCATACCCGGTATGAATTCGATCTTTGTGTTCTTTTACTGCAACATAAATTAAGAGTCCGTTGTTCTTTCCTTTTTCTCCAATTCCCCAAGCAGTTGCTATACGTTGGCAATAATCTGTTATCTCATCATCTTCTAAAGAATTTTCGATAACGATTACAATTTGTGTTGAAGTAGAATCGAAATATGCAAATAGTTTTTGCTCGAGTGCAAGTTTTTCCTCACCACTTAAAACATTAGCGTAATCATTTACAAACGTTGGCGGATTAGGCTTCGCAGGAATATCCTTTGCAAACAAGCTAATGGCTAACAACCAAAAGCTAACAGCTAAAATTACTTTACGCATCTTCGCCTCCTCCAAAAGAAATTTCATTACTCAACTCATTAGTATCATCATTTTGATAAGGGAAATTTGCTTGTAATTTTTCTCCGGCTTTTTTTATTCCCAAACATAAACCATCGCAATAATTTCCATTTTTAAAATCGGCTTTCAATAATTCTTTTACTTCATCCCAAAAATGCTGTGTAACAATTTCATGAATTCCTTTATCACCCAAAACAGCAAATTTTTTGTCTTTGTAAGCGATATAAAACAATACTCCATTTTTTAAATCAGTGGCATGCATTCCAAGTTTTTCAAAAACTTCTTTTGCACGATGATAGGGTTCACCCTTACAATCGGGCTCAACATGCACACGAATTTCTCCGGAGGTTTGTTGCTCAGCATTTTGAATTGCAGAAATTATTTTCTGTTGTTCCTCTTCTGAAAAGAATTGTTTTGCCATATTTTACACCTTCCCTAAATCCCTTCCTTATTAGGAAGGGACTTGATTTGAATTATTTGAATTAGAATTTTACTTCAGGTGGTTTACTTGCTGTGGCTTCTGCCTCAAAATATCCTTTTGTTTGGAAACCAAACATTCCTGCATACATCACTTGTGGAAATTGGCGAACGTATGAATTATAATCTTTTACAATTTCATTGAACTTCTGACGCTCAACAGCAATGCGATTTTCAGTTCCTTCCAATTGAGATTGAAGATCAAGAAAATTTTGTGTTGCACGTAATTGCGGATATTGTTCCGAAACAACCATCAATCGTCCGAGTGCCTGACTCAATCCGCTTTGTGAAGCTTGAAATTTTTGAATTTGTTCAGGAGATAAATTACTTGCATCAACTTTTATTTGCGATGCACTTGCACGGGCCTGAATTACATCTGTTAAAGTTTTTTGCTCAAAGTTTGCAACTCCTTTAACGGTGTTCACTAAGTTCGGTATAAGATCCAAACGTCTTTGATAAACATTTTCAACCTGACCCCAGGCCGAGCTAACGGATTCTTGTTTGATAACCATTTTGTTATAACTGCCGCAGCCGTTAAACACCAATAATAGCAATGCCGCAGCTACTGCCAATAAAATAATCGTGCTTTTGTTCATGTGTTTTAATTTTGAGTGAACCGAATATACAAATTAATTGCCAATTGCAAAGTTTCATGACAAAGCGGCTGAATCATTCTTTGTAAATATTCGCGTGTGCTTATATTTGCCTCGTACAACACAACGAATAAATATAAATTGAAAATGAATTTTAAATCTGACTGCACACATTTCAAAGGACATATTCCTTGTAAACCACACAAACAAAATGGTTACCATTGTGATGATTGTCCTGCATACGAAAAAGTTTCCAAACGAATTCTCATTATTAAGCTTGGTGCTATTGGAGATGTAATCAGAACAACACCATTGGTTGTAAGATTTAAAAAAATCTATCCAAATTGTAAAATCACTTGGCTTACCTGGACGCCCGATATTCTTCCATCTTCACAGATTGATGAGATATTAAAATGGGATGTGAATTCAGTGATGTATGCTCAACATTCAAGTTGGGATATTGCAATTAATCTTGATAAAGAAAAAGAAGCCGGTGCATTATTAAAAATTATTGATGCAAAAGAAAAGTTCGGTTTTGTTTTGAAGGATAATGAAATTCAACCATACAACGATTTAGCAATTCATAAATTTTTTACCGGAATTTTTGATGATGTGAGCAAAGCAAATACAAAAAGTTACCTCACCGAAATTTTTGAAATATGCGGAATGCAACACGAAAGTGAACCTTATTTAATGGACACCCATGATGACAAAAATTATAAATGGAACCTGCCAAAAAATAAAAAAATAATCGGAATGAATACCGGTTGTGGAGGCCGCTGGACAACTCGTTTATGGAGTATAGATAAATGGGTGGAGTTGATAGCTGTACTTAAAAAGCAAAATCCTGATGCCGAAATATTATTGCTTGGCGGTGAAGCCGAAGATGCAAGAAACAAAGAAATTCAACAACGTTCGGGCGCATTATATTTAGGATATTTTTCATTGTCGGAATTTATTAATTTGGTTAACCAATGTGAACTTATTATCACTCAGGTAACAATGGGAATGCACATCACACTGGCGCTTGGAAAGAAAATTATTTTGATGAATAATATTTTTAATCCCCACGAATTTGATTTGTTTGGTAAAGGTGAAATTGTGATGCCTGATAAAGAATGTAAATGTTTTTATCGTGGAAGTTGTGTTGATGGAACTAGTTGCATGGAGCAATTACCTGCACAAAAAATTGCTGATGCAGTGTTGAGACATTTTTAAAACCATTGCGCTCTTTGCGAAAACCATTGCGGCTTTGCGGTAAAAAAAATTAACCGCTAAGGTCGCGAAGAAAATCTCGCAATGTTCGCAAGGAAATTGTATAGTGGGCTTGAACTGTTATATCAGTTTAAAATTTATTACTAATTCTATTCCATTATTAAATGAAGCAACACTTTTAAGTCGACCCGAGATTTATACAGCATGCAAAATATTGAAGAAGTTTTTAGAAGCGCTGTAAAATTATCTTGTGAAAACATTGCAAGACAAATTTCTGAAAGAAAATAAATCAGTTATTATTAATATAAAGTTGTATTTTGACATAGTTCCTAATTCAACCAATCAACCACCTCTAAAAAACTTATTTGCTGCTTCGCTTGCTTCGATTAAATTTGCGCCACTAAAATTTTAAAAATCCAGTGACTTTAATTAAATCAATTTCCGGAATTCGCGGAACAATCGGGGGGAAGCCGGGAGATTCATTAACTCCAACAGACATAGTAAAATTTACAGCAGCCTTTGGCATCATGATAAAAAATGGTTCTAAGGAGTGTAAAATAGTGGTAGGCCGTGATGCTCGCTTATCGGGCGATATGGTTAATCGTTTGGTAACAGGCACGCTTAGCGGACTTGGTATTGATGTGATTGATCTTGGTCTTTCTACAACGCCAACTGTTGAACTTGCTGTTGTTGATGAAAAAGCCCAGGGAGGAATTATTCTCACCGCAAGCCATAATCCTAAACAATGGAATGCTTTGAAATTGTTGAACAGCGATGGTGAATTTATTTCGGATGCTCTCGGAAAAAAGATGATCGAGATAGCTTCAAAAGATGAATTTGAATTTGCAACAGTTGATAAACTTGGAACCATTACCGAGAAAAACGATTATATTCAAAAGCATATCGATAAAATTCTAGCAATGGATTTGGTTGATGTGAAAGCTATCAAAGCAAAGAAATTTAAAATTGTTGTGGATGCAGTAAATTCAACCGGAGGTATTGCTGTTCCTTTGTTGTTAAAAGCGCTAGGAGTTGAAACTGTGGTTGAATTATATTGTACTCCTGATGGAAAATTTCCTCACAATCCTGAACCGCTTCCCGAAAATTTAACTGAAATTTCACTTCAGGTAAAACGCAATAAAGCTGATCTTGGAATTGTTGTAGATCCGGATGTTGATCGTTTAGCTTTGGTATGCGAAGATGGAAGTATGTTTGGCGAAGAATATACTCTTGTTGCCGTTGCAGATTTTGTTCTTCAACATAAAAAAGGAAATACTGTTTCAAATCTTTCTTCAACACGAGCGCTTAGAGATATTACCGAAAAACACGGTGGAACATATAGTGCAAGTGCAGTTGGTGAAGTGAATGTGGTGAAGATGATGAAAGAAACAAAAGCTGTAATTGGTGGTGAAGGAAATGGAGGAATCATCGTTCCCGAATTACATTATGGCAGAGATGCTTTAGCAGGAATAGCTTTATTTTTAACACATCTTGCAAAGTTTGGAAAAATTTGTTCGATGCTTCGTGCAAGCTATCCCGATTACTTTATCTCAAAAAATAAAATTGAATTAACACCTGAAATAAATATTGACGACCTGATGAAAAAAGTTCAGGAGAAATATAAAAAGCAACCAATTAATTTGGTAGATGGTGTTAAGATTGAGTTTGATAACGAATGGGTTCATTTACGCAGATCAAATACTGAACCTATTATTAGAATATATGCTGAGAGCAGGAGTGAGGCAACAGCAAATCATCTTGCCGAAAAAATCATTTCGGATATGAAACATATTATTAAAGGAAAGTAATTGATAGCTATTAGCTACTAGCCTCTAGCTTTTAGCAGAATATCTTTAAAAATAATAATCATAATTATAACCAGCAAAAGCTAGAGGCTAAAAGCCAAAAGCCAGAAGCAAAATAACTAACAAATGCAGTGTGGAATCGTAGGCTTGCCCAATGTGGGAAAATCAACTTTATTTAATTGTTTGTCGAATGCAAAAGCTCAGGCAGCAAATTTCCCGTTTTGTACAATTGAACCAAATATTGGTGTCATTACAGTTCCTGACGAACGTATGAGCGAATTGGCAAAATTAGTTAATCCTCAAAGGCTTGTTCCTACAACAATTGAAATTGTAGATATAGCAGGATTGGTAAAAGGTGCCAGTAAAGGTGAAGGTTTGGGAAATCAATTTCTTGCAAATATTCGCGAAACAGATGCCATCATTCATGTATTGCGTTGTTTTGATGACGATAATATTATTCATGTGGATGTGACGATTGATCCGGTTCGCGATAAAGAAATTATTGATACCGAATTGCAATTAAAAGATTTGGAATCGGTTGATAAAAAATTGCAACGTATGGCACGTGCTGCAAAAACCGGAGATAAGGAAGCAATGAAAGGTGAGGCTGTATTATTGAAATATAAAAATCATTTGGAAAGCGGACAATCAGCACGTAGTGTAGAAGCAACAGATGAAGAAAAAAAGCAGATTGAAGATTTACAATTGCTCACCGCAAAACCTGTTTTATATGTGTGTAACGTTGATGAAAAAGCTGTAATAAACGGAAACAAATATGTTGATATGGTTCGTGAAAATGTGAAGAATGAGAATGCAGAAATTCTTGTTATTTCAGCAGCCATCGAATCGGAAATTGCACAGTTGGAAGATTATACTGACAGAGTAGCATTTTTAAGTGATCTTGGGTTAAAAGAATCAGGTGTTGCGAAGTTGATTAAAGCCGCCTATAAATTATTAAATCTGATTACATATTTTACTGCAGGAGTTCAGGAAGTGCGTGCATGGACAATTCATCAAGGATTTAAAGCACCACAAGCTGCCGGTGTTATTCATACCGATTTTGAAAAAGGATTTATCAAAGCTGAAGTGATAAAGTTGGAAGACTTTAAAAAATATGGTTCAGAAAGTGCTTGCCGCGATAATGGAAAACTTGCCATTGAAGGAAAAGAATATATTGTTGGCGATGGCGATGTGATGCACTTTAGGTTTAATGTATAAATAGAAGAAATTTATAAAAAGTAAAACGCACAAATTATAGCTTTAATTTGTGCGTTTTTTTTACCTAAAAATAGATTTTGTTTAAGTGGTTTTCTATCACTCAATCACAATTTTCTTCATTTCAATATCAATACCGTTTGTAAGTTGTAAAATATAGATACCTTTTGCAATTGAGCTAACGTCCATTGTTAATGGTTCGTTATTTTCAAAAGATTTTTCATAAACTACGTTTCCTTTCATATCAAATATTTTAACTGATATATTGCTGTTGTTTTTAATATTATCAGATGAAATATGAATGGTATTATTTGCCGGTAAAGGGTAAATATTTATACTATTATTTATTGAGTTTTTATTGGCATGAACAATTTGAGAATAATCAAATTTGCCATCAAGATCTACTTGCTTTAATCGGTAAAATGCATTGAGTTTTTTATCGTCAACAAAATGATATTGTTGAACGCTGCTGCTATTTCCTGATGCTTTAACCGTTCCTATCTCAAACCAGGCTGATGCATCATTACTTTTTTCAACTACAAAATTACTGCTGTTGATTTCAGATGCCGTTGACCAATTCAACAAAACTTGATCATTTTTTTCTGAAACATCAAACGATAAAAATTTCACAGGAAGAACTGTTGCCGAAAAAGTTTTAGCGTAAACATGATCGCCACTACTGCTGTTGTCGTTATCAGTAGAATTTATGATTACATAAAAAACGGCACCTCCACTATAAGTTGTTGGTGCTGTCCAGCTAAAATTCCATGTATGTGTATGTGATGTAGCTGCAGTTCCTGAATAGGTATGTTCTATAAAACTTCTATTGCTGCTGGTAACAATTTGCACACCTGAATTAGTGGCTGTAAAAGAGCCGATAGAGGCCGTTGTCGAAGAAGCACCACTTGGCAAAACACAAACTTGAAAACCATATTTTACGCTGGTAGTGTCAGCGAAAGTTAAATTCATAGAGTATGTTACACCATGAGAAATTGAAGATAAACTTCCTGAAGCAGGAACAAGTGAAATGGTATTCCATGCTACTCCAGCTGAAGTTGATAAGCTGGAACCCGAATGACAGGAAGTGCAATCATTATCTCCCGGAGCGTTACAATATCCAGCACCTGGGCCGGTATCATAACTTAATAAACTAAGAGAAATTGTGGCAAAACAAACTAATAATAATCCCGAACGGATTACACGTGCAGATAACAGATTTAAGGCTTTCATAATTTTTTTTAGGGTTAGATTTTTTTACATATCAATAAACATTTTACGAATTCTTTTTAATGGACCATTACAATACATCTCATGACAATTTATACATTTCCCAATAACAACATTGTACATTTGTTTTTGATTGCTGTTTTTAAACAAATTATTATAGGATTCTTGAAATAAACGGGCGTTCTCAAAAAATTGCAATTTTAAAACAGAAGTATCAGTTGGCTCGAGTAAATAGAAACGCAAAAAAGGATAATGTGACGATTCTAATTTCTCACCCCTCAATAATTGCACCTTCATGCTGTCGGCATTATCGGCCATCATACGCATCATCAAAGCCATTGGTTTTGGGTTGTTCGGGTCTTTTATCGGTTTTGCACAGGATGCGTTTTTTGGAGAAGAGTCAACTTTTTTAATCGAATCAGCATCAACTTTTTGTTTATCGTTTTTTGAAATATTTGTACAAGCGAAAACAAAAATAGAAAATGCTAAAAATGTATAAATTTTTATTTTCATTTTAGAATTTCAGTAAAAAATTATCAAATCATCACATCATCGAATCATCACATTATCGAATCGTCTTATCGAATAATCACACCGCTAGCTTCAAATACCAATTCTTTTTTAGGTTCTTTTATTGCAGCAATTTCTGCTTTAGTTTTTCCTGCATCTTTTGCAAACTCTTGCAATTCGCCAACTGAAGTTTCTTCAATAGATGCGAAACCTTCGATGAATGCAGTTTTACCGGCACAATCTTTTGGGACAAAGAATTTATAATCTTTAAAAGTTACGCGCAATTTCTCTCCATTTTCATTCGTTAAATTCATCCAGCAACCTTTTTTCTGACAAACGCCTTCGATTTTTCCAGTGAGTTTTACCGTTAATTGCTTTTTGTCTGCGATCAAAGTTTTTAATTCTGAAACAGGTTTGGCACTATCGGCAGTTATTCTATCTCCAAAATATTGTTGATTTATAATGGCTGAATCAACTACAGAAGTTTCATTTTGGTTAGCGGTTTCTTGATTTGGAGCTTGTTGTGAGCAAGAAATAAAAATTGTAATCGATACTAAAAGAGTAAGTTTTTTCATATGTAATTTTTCATGCAAATTAAATTAAAAAACTTATTTGATTTAAAATTTTGTTGATTTCTTAAACACCTCTATATTCGCCTCCTGAATGGTATCGTGGCCGAGTGGCTAGGCTCAGCTCTGCAAAAGCTGCTACAGCAGTTCGAATCTGCTCGATACCTCAAAAGGGAATTCTTAGAATTCCCTTTTTTTATTTTTAGCTACAGCATTTCTCCCGATAGCTATCGGGATGCTCGATACCTCAAAGGGGAATTCTTAGAATTCCCCTTTTTTTACCTTTAAATTCAAATCGATGTAATTGGTGATTCTTAAAATTACTTGTTAACTTAAACGGAAAAAAATTAATTCCATCTAGGGTCATCCGGTGAATTTGCCATATATGAATAATCTTCTCCAAGAGTCTGCACAATTCGTTTCCACATGTTTTCAAGGTCATCATCAAAAATAATATCAATTTTTGCATCAGCAATCCACCATGCCTTTTCCGAAATTTCTTCTTCAAGTTGGTTTGGCGACCATCCTGAATAACCAATAAAAAATCGAAATTCATCAGGAGTAACTATTTTTTTATTAAGAAGTTCATTCACTATCTCTATATCACCGCTCCAAAAAATTCCCTTGGCAATTTCTATAGAACCTTTAATTAAAGGTCCAACTTTATGGATAAAGTGTAGTGTGTTTTTTTCAACCGGACCTCCATAAAACAGCGGGAAATTATAATCTAAAATATCAGGCACAATTTCATTGCTTGTAATTGCAAGCATTCTGTTGATGATGAAACCAACAGAGCCTTCAGTATTATGGTCACTTAATAAGATAACTGTTCTCCAAAATTGAGGGTCGTTTAAAAATGGTTCGCTTATTAATAAACGACCTTTTTGAAGGTTTAATAATTGAGGCTTAATTTTTTTGAAATCCAATTTTTGAAAATTTATTCATGAATAATAAATGCAATTTACCATAAATATTTTTTAAGTTATTATAACATTGATACGATGAATTAGATTGATTTAATTCACTTGATAATTTTATGTAATTTCGAAACTTTAAAAAAAGGAATTATGAGTTTGGTAGATAAAAATATTGCCGGCCTAAGAGTGAATTATGCTCTTAAAACTTTTCATGAAGAGGATGTTCAATCAGATCCTTTCATACAATTTTCAATTTGGTTAAATGAGGCTATCGACAGTAAATCAAATGAGCCGAATGCAATGACTTTGGCAACTGTAAAACCTGATGGAAAGCCTACAGCAAGGGTGGTGCTTTTAAAGGAATTTAGTGAAAGCGGATTTGTGTTTTTTACTAATTATGATAGTAATAAAGGAAAAGAACTCGTTCAAAATCCAAATGCTGCTGCAGTTTTTTGCTGGCTTGAATTGCAACGTCAAGTTAGAGTTGAAGGTACTATTAGAAAAATTTCCGAATCCGATTCTGATGAATATTTTCATAGCAGACCTCATGGCAGCAAAATTGGAGCTCATGCATCTCCTCAAAGTGAGGTGATAAAAAACAGAGAGGTGCTCGAAAATAATTTTGCCAACATTGAAAAATTATTTCACGAAAAACCAATCATGAGACCTAAACATTGGGGCGGATATATCATTATTCCAACATTAATAGAGTTTTGGCAGGGACGACAAAGCCGACTTCATGATAGATTCTTATACACAAAAAATGATGACTTCACTTGGAAAATAGATCGACTTGCGCCATAATTTTTTAATCGACTTGTTTGCTTTAATCATTTAATATTGGGCATTTTATAAATTTTCCCTTTAATTTGTACATATAAGAAACAAGTTAGAAGCTTAAAATGCAAAATATTATCCTCTCTTTTTTAACATCACTACTGATTGTAATTTTTGGAATTCCTTCCATTATTACTGTTGCAAAACTTAAAGGATTGTATGACAAACCCGATAAGCGAAAATTGCACACAGCAAAAATTCCACGCTTAGGAGGAGTTGCAATAATTGCTGGATTCGCTATTGCTTCCAGTATCTGGGGGATTCCTGATGGGATGGGCAGATTACAATATCTTCAAGCAGCATTAATTATTCTGTTTTTTGTTGGACTCAAAGATGACATCATTATTTTGTCACCGATAAAAAAACTCTTCAGTCAGATATTTGCTATTTCATTAACCATCATAGGGGAAGATATTCGCCTCACAAGTTTTTTTGGAATCTTTGGGATTTATGAAATTCCAATTTGGGCTAGTTACGCAATTACACTTTTTACTATAGTTGTAATTACAAATGCTTTTAACTTGATAGATGGTGTTGATGGTTTGGCTGGAGGATTAGGTTTTATTATTTCTGTAACATTTGGTTTATGGTTTAATTTTATTGATCAGCCTGGATGGGCTATTTTAGCATTTGCCCTTGCTGGTGCTTTACTAGGATTCTTAGTTTTTAATTTCAATCCTGCAAAAATTTTTATGGGTGATGGAGGTTCACTCACGACAGGATTCTTACTGGCAATTTTTGCAATAAGATTTATAGAATTTAATAGCCCAGGAACCGAAAATGCATATAAATTATTATCTGCACCAGCTATAGCAGTAGCCATTCTGATTATTCCCTTATTTGATACCTTAAGAGTGTTTATAATAAGATTGCTGAATAAAAAATCGCCATTTACAGCCGACAAAAATCATTTGCATCATTCATTGATAAAAATTGGCTTAGGTCATAAAGAAGTTTCATTAGTAATGTATATTATTAATGTGCTTTTTGTACTGATTGCTTTTATGATAAAAGACAGTTCAACTGTTACCATATTATTGATTGTTGGAACTTTAGCACTAATCCTTTCGCAGATTCCCGTTTATGTTTTTAATCATAAAATAGCTGATCTGGATGCGGATCAAAGTACCCCAATTTCCCAGCAAATCGAAGAACAGTTTAACTCAAAAGATAATATTAATTAATATTATTCTGTACTAAAAAATCTCTTAGTTTATTAAATGCTTTTGCCCTGTGGCTGATTTTGTTTTTTTCATCAAGCGATAGTTCCGCAAGTGATTTTGTATAGCCTTCTGGAATAAAAATAGGATCGTAACCAAATCCTCCATTTCCACTTTTTTCTAATGCAATTTCTCCTTTTAATTCTCCCTCAAAAAAATATTCCTTATCATTTATTTTTAATGAAATAACTGTCATAAAAGAAGCCAGTCTATTTTTTTTATTCGACAAATTTTTTAACAATAAATCCATATTGTCACCTGCATTTTTTTGTTCGCCTGCATATCTGGCACTGTAAATTCCCGGTTCACCATTTAATGATTCAACTAGTAATCCGGTATCATCAGCAAAACAGTTCATGTTAAAGTTGTTAAAAACATAATTGCTTTTGATGCTTGCATTTTCATTTAAGGTTTTCCCATTCTCAACGATTTCTTCCAAGCATCCAATTTCAATCAGCGTTTTAATAGTTACAGAATCACCAACGAGATGTTGTATCTCTTTTGCTTTATTGATATTGTTTGTGGCAAAAATTAAGTTCATTTTATTTCAAGTAAATTTTGAATGGATTTCCAAAGTATTGTTTTTTGTTCAGTTGAATCGTAGGTGTTAATTTCATTCACTGTTAGCACCTTTAATTCTTTGCCTTTTAAAACTTCATGTAAACGTTGAGGAATTTTATTTGCAGCCAAAAAATCGTCACATCCCCAAAATATTATTTGTTCGGGTTTGAAAAAATCTTTGATATCATTGAATGTGGCAGATTCGTTTTGCAACAGATTTATAATGATGATATCCTCCATGCCCCATTTAAGACCTTTTGTAACAAGGTTTTCGAGCATTATTGTGTCGTTATCGGAAAGTTGATTTTTATCATTGTAAACAAAAACCGTTTTCTTTTTGTTTGTCCCCGTAAAAGTAAACTCACGCTTGGTTATTTTTAAAATTTCTTTTCCTTTGACGGGCTGAATTTTTGGTTCATCATTTATGAGATAAAATTCATCAAACAGATCAAATAATTGTATTTCTTCGCTCAACATTTTAAAAAACTTTGAATGGCAATATCTATAAAAATTAATAAAACTCAACACTCAAGAATTCATAAGGTTGATTTCGAAAATATTCAATTCGGAACAATATTTTCAGACCACATGTTTAGAGTTGATTACAGTGATGGAGAATGGAAAAACCCTCAGATATTGCCCTATGGAGATGTTTTATTAGCGCCATCACTTTCTGCATTACATTACGGTCAATCAATTTTTGAAGGAATGAAAGCTTTCAAAGATCAAAATGGAAAAGCTCAACTTTTCAGACCTGTTGAAAATATCGAGAGAATGAATTTGTCGGCAAAAAGAATGGCAATGCCCGAACTACCTGAGGAAATATTTATTGAAGGGCTAAAGCAATTAGTTAAAATAGACGAGCAATGGATTCCTACTAAGATTGGAAGTGCCTTATATCTTCGACCATTTATGTTTGCTACTGATGATTATGTTGGTGTTCGACCTTCAAAGAATTTTACCTTCATTATTTTTACTTGCCCAGTTAACAGTTATTACCCAAAACCAATAAATGTAATTGTTGAAGAAAAATACGTTCGCGCTTTTAATGGTGGAGTTGGATTTGTTAAAGCTGCCGGAAACTATGGAGCATCAATGTTGCCAACTTTTGAAGCACAACAAAAAGGATACGACCAGATTATTTGGACTGATGGACGTGAGCATGAATATGTGGAAGAATCAGGAACTACAAATCTGTTTTTTGTTATTGGAGATACTGTTCTTACACCAAATATTGATGGTACAATTTTACAAGGAATCACACGCAAATCTTGTATTCAGGTATTAAAAGATAGAGGTTTTAAAGTAGAAGAACGAAAAATTTCGATGAAAGAAATTGCAGAAGCTTACGATAAAGGAATTTTGAAAGATGCCTTCGGAACAGGTACTGCAGCCATCATTGCAAAAATTGCAAGGATTAATTATAAAGGGAAAGATCTCATATTGCCACCAGTTGAAGAACGTGAAGTTTCAAATTTATTATACAATACACTTGGAGGCATTTATACTTCGCAAGTAGAAGATAAATTTGGTTGGATAATGAAAATATAGTTTGTTGTTTATACCTTAGCTTTTACAAATTGCCAATTATTTTTTGCCAATTGTTTATTGCAGATTGCTTTTATTTATTCAACACCAGTAAAGGAATTTTTGTGTGGTAAGTCATGTGTTTGCTTAAACTTCTGTGAAAAATTCTGTCAAAGAAACTGCGGTTATGTTTTGCCATCACCAGCATATCAGCATGTTCACTCACAATAAATTCGTTGATTTTATCCATCACATCTCCATCAGGTAATTTCACCATTTTAATTTTATCATACGAAATATTATGTTTGTTTCTCACAAAGAAATTATTTGCTGAATCAAAAAATCTGTCTGCTTCATTTTTTACATGCAATACACTAATGTTAGCATCATATAATTCTGCAAAATAAATCAAGCGTGAAACGGCAGGGAATTCAGGCTCGTTATAATCACTTGAATATACAATATGTTTTAACTCATGATAGGTTGAAGATGGAGGGATAACTAAAACAGGGATTTGGGATTTTGCAACAATTGACGAGGCATTACTTCCTACTAAAATTTCCTGAATGCCACTTGCCCCAGTTGTTCCCATGATAATAAGGTCGATCTTGTTTTTGTCTGCAAATTCTTTTACTTCATCATTCACAAATCCCATTACACTATAAATTTCATATTCAACACCAGAGTTTTTTAGATAATCATTTTCGATTTTATCAAAATTTGATTTTGTAGTTTCTTCAATTTCTGTCATAAAAGTTTCATAAACTTCTGCCGGAAATGAAGCATCAACAACGGGTATATGCGAAACATGCAATACAGAAATTTTTGCATTGGCTTTTTGTGCAAACTTTAAAGCAAAATGAAGTGCATTGTTTGCTACATCTGAAAAGTCGGTAGGAACTAAAATGTTTGAAATCATGATTTTTAATTTTAGAAAGAGTCTTTACTATAAAAAATCCTAACCAAAGCTAACATTTTAATCATATCATGTAAAATGATATTCATCATTAATTTTATTGCATTTTCGCTTCAGGATGTTTTTTGTTTGCAAGCTGTCCGCAAGCAGCATCAATATCTCTTCCTCGGCTTCTGCGAATGGTTGCTGTTAAACCTTTTTCTTCGAGATAATCTTTAAAGCGATGTAATTTATTTCCTGATGTGTTTTGAAATTCTCCATCACCCGTAGAATTATATTCTATTAAATTAATTTTTGAAGGAACATATTTTGAGAACTGAAATAATTCTTCAGCATCTTTAATCGTATCGTTGATGTCTTTAAAAACAATGTATTCAAAGGTTACTTTGTTTTTTGTTTTCGAATAATAATAAGCCAAAGCCTCGCCTAATTCTTGTAAACTGTTGCTTTCATTTATCGGCATAATGCGATTTCTTTTTTCATCATTTGCCGCATGAAGTGATAGTGCTAAATTGAATTTTACTTCATCATCTCCCAGTTTTCTAATCATTTTAGCAATGCCGGCAGTGCTTACGGTAATGCGGTCTGAAGCCATGTTCAATCCATCTTCTCCTGTTATTTTTTCGATGGCATCTATCACATTATTGTAGTTGAGTAATGGTTCGCCCATTCCCATGAAAACAATATTTGTAAGTGGTTTTTGGTAATATTTATTTGCTTGTTCTTTTATCAATACAACTTCATCATAAATTTCATCTGCATTTAAATTTCTTAGACGTTCAAGTTTTCCAGTGGCACAAAATCTACAAGTTAAACTGCATCCAACCTGAACCGATACGCATGCTGTCATTCGAGTTTCGGTAGGAATTAAAACGCCTTCAACAATATTTCCATCAAATAATTTGAGAGAATTTTTTATTGTTTTGTCATCGCTAATTTGTTTCTCATCCACAACAACAGCGTTGATCACAAAATTATCATTCAGTTTTTCACGCAACTCTTTGGAAAGGTTACTCATCGCCTCAAAACTGTGTGCCGATTTTTTCCACAACCATTCATAAACCTGCTGTCCACGGAAGTTTTTTTCTCCCATCAAAATAAATTCTTCCTTCAATTCAGAAAGTGAAAGCGAGCGAATGTCTTTTTTTATTTTAGTCATTTGAGGTTGCGAAGATAAGCAGACACAATCCAAAATATTCGAGTAATATTCTGTAAGTTTTATATTTCACTTCCTAAATCAAAACCTAAATGTATTTTTGCCACAATTAAAAAAAAAGTGAAAATGGAATTAACAGAACAGGAATTATTACGCAGACAAAAGATGAATGATCTTTTGGAATTGGGAGTGAACCCATATCCGGCAGAAACTTTTGAAGTGAATACCTCAGCAAAAGATATTTTAACACATTACGATTCTGATAAGATTGAATTTAAGAATATCAGCATTGCTGGTCGTGTGATGAGTGTTCGTGATATGGGAAAAGCTGCATTTGCAGTAATTCAGGATTCGACAGGAAGAATTCAATTGTACATCAGACGTGATGATATTTGCAAAGGCGATGACAAAGTTTTATACGATACAGTTTTTAAAAAGCTGATCGATATTGGAGATATTATTGGTGTGAAAGGTTATGTGTTTACCACAAAAACCGGTGAAACTTCTATTCATGTTGAAGAATTAAAATTGCTTTCGAAAGCATTAAAACCTCTTCCTGTTGTAAAAGAAAAAGATGGCGAAAAGTTTGATGAAGTGAGCGATCCTGAATTTCGTTATCGCCAGCGTTATGTTGATTTAATTGTTACCGAAGGTGTAAAAGATACTTTCAGAAAACGTACACAATTGGTAAATACCATGCGTACTTATTTAAACGAAAAAGGATACCTAGAGGTTGAAACACCAATATTACAGCCACTTTACGGAGGTGCTGCTGCAAAACCTTTTAAAACGCATCACAATACTTTGGATATGACTTTGTATTTGCGAATTGCAAATGAGTTGTATTTAAAAAGATTAATTGTTGGAGGATTTGATGGCGTTTATGAGTTTTCTAAAGATTTTAGAAATGAAGGAATGAGCCGTTTTCATAATCCCGAGTTTACGCAAATTGAATTATACGTAGCTTATAAAGATTATGAATGGATGATGAATTTGGTGGAAGAAATGATTGAAAGAATTGCAATCGAAATTCATGGAACTACCGAAATAAAAGTTGGCGAAAATATGATCAATTTCCAACGTCCATGGAAACGATTTACCATGTATGAAGCAATTCAACATTTTACTCAAATCGATATTAGCCAAATGGACGAAGCTGCATTGGTTGAAACATGCACACAACTGGATATTCATACTGATAAATCAATGGGAAGAGGGAAATTAATTGATGAAATTTTTGGAGCTAAATGTGAGCCTCATTTAATTCAGCCAACATTTATTACCGATTACCCTGTTGAAATGAGTCCACTTGCTAAAAAACACAGAACTAAAGAAGGTTTGGTAGAACGTTTTGAAGCAATATGTAATGGAAAAGAAATTTGTAATGCATTCTCAGAATTAAATGACCCAATTGATCAAAGAAAACGTTTTGAAGATCAACTTGAGTTAGGCAAACGTGGTGATGATGAAGCGATGATGCTAGATGAAGATTTTTTAAGAGCACTTGAGTATGGAATGCCTCCAACAGCTGGTCTTGGAATTGGAATAGATCGTTTAAGCATGATCATTACCAATCAGCCTTCAATTCAGGATGTACTGTTCTTCCCGCAAATGAGACCTGAGAAAGGTTAATTGAGATTTTGTTGAGTTTTATTTTTCTAAGACAGGTTGCTCTAATTAATTAATAATAAAGGATATTTAAAAGCTAAACTGTATTTTTTGTTATTTAACTGATAAGATTTTGTATTTGAGTTGAGATATCTTAATATTGAACGAGAAAAATATCTTTTTCAAAAAATATTATTTGCATGAAAGAACAAATTAAAGCAGTAATAGTTGATGATGTTGAATCAATGAGAGCTGTATTAAAAAAGTTACTCAGTAATTTTGAACAAGTTCAGATAGTAGGCGAGGCATCTGATTACGATGAAGCAAAAGCTATAATTCAAGAAGAAAAACCCGATCTGCTTTTTTTGGATGTTGATTTAAATGGTCAAACATCAATCGATCTGTTATCGAATTTAAATTACAAGCCGATGGTGATTTTTATTACCTCGCATCCTGATTACGCTATTAAAGCATTTGAAATGAATGCTGTTGATTATTTATTAAAGCCGATTAGCTTAGAACGACTTTCTAAAGCTATCGAAAAGGTTAGCAATAATCAGGACAACCAAATTTGGAATGATACTTCAGAAGAGAAGTTCGGCATAGATCACATTATTCTTTTGTCGTTTGATAATAAACTGTGCTTTGTAAAAATTAAGGATATCAACTATATCGAGGCATACGGAAATTATACTAAAGTTTATTTAAACGATGGTAAATTGAGTATTACCTACAATTCAATAAAAAATTGGAATACAAAATTACCTGAAGATGTTTTTATTCAAATACATCGTTCCACCATCATCAATTTATTGGATGTTACAAAAATTGAGAAATGGGCAAATGATACAGGAAGATTGTATTTAAAAGGAATAGAAAAACCATTTGAAATTAGCAGAAGTTATTTCTTCCAAATCAAGAAGAAATATAAAATGTAATTTTTTTTTCGGTTATCTTAAAGTAGGAAATCTCATTTTGTAACTCACATCGATATTTCCTTTTGAAATATTTAGCAACTTATTTTTCAGCAATCTCTTTTTGAATTCTGTAATATGATCAATAAACAGAATTCCTTTGATGTGGTCATATTCGTGTTGAATAACTCTTGCTGCAATTCCGTCAAATGATTCTTCAATAACATCAAAATTTTCGTCCTGGTATTTTATTAAAATAGAAGGTTTACGATTTACATTTTCACGAATATGTGGAATGCTTAAACAGCCTTCTTCATATTCCCATTTCTCGCCCGATTCTTCTAAAATTTCAGCATTGATAAACACTTTTTTTAAGTTAGGATATTTCTCATCTTCAAACGGTGAGGTATCTAAAATAAAAAGATTAATTGACTTATTAATTTGTGGAGCAGCAAGTCCAACACCATGCGATTCGTACATAGTTTCAAACATGCTTTCGATAAGCATTTCAAGGCCATCATGGTCTTTTTGAACAAGGCTTCCTTTTTTTCTTAGTATTGGATCTCCGTAAGCTACAATTGGTAATATCATTCTTAAATTATGAGTTTTGAATTATGAGTTATTAGTTTTTGTTTCAAGAAAACTTTGCAAAATAATTGCTGCACTTATCTGATCAAGGCTGCTTTTATTTGCTCTGTCTTTTTTGTTCAATCCCATTTCCAACAAAGTTCGTTTTGCCATAACTGAAGTAAAACGTTCATCCATTCTTTCAATTGGAATTGCAGGAAAATTCTTACGCAACAAATTTATAAATTTTTCAACATGAACAGCCGACTCTGAATTTGAACCATCCATTTTCATCGGCTTTCCTACTACAAAACATTCCACTTCTTCTTTTGCTAAATACTCTTTTAAATATTGAATAGCATCTTTTGCATGTATTGTTGTTAATGTATTGGCAATAATTTGCAACTGGTCAGTAACCGCTAATCCAACGCGTTTTGTACCATAATCAATTGCTAATATTCTTGCCATGTTTTTGTTTGTAGTTTGATTGTTTAATTGTTTGGAGTTAACACCAAACTGCCAAACATCAAACTTTTATAAACTTTAAAATGCTTTCCAACCTTGTGCTTTCAATGGATGTTTATTTCCACTTTTTGAAATCATATGAATGCCTTCACCTCTTGGAACACAATGTCCGATAACAGTGATATTATGATCATTTTTCACTTTGTCGTAATCTTTCTGATCGATAGTAAAAAGCAATTCGTAATCTTCACCACCATTCATGGTTGTCATCGTTGGATCAAAATCAAATTCACGAGCCATATTATAAGTTGTAGGGTCAATCGGAATTTTATCTTCATAAACAGTTATTCCAATTTCCGATTGCGAACACAAATGAAAAATCTCAGAAGAAAGTCCATCAGAAATATCAATCATCGATGTTGGTAATAATTCAGCTTTCTTAAAAAAGTCTATCACATCTTTTCTCGCTTCCGGTTTTAATTGACGGCCGATAATATAATCATGACCATCCAAGTCAGGCTGTGCATTTGGGTCGGCAAGGAAAACTATTTTTTCTCTTTCCAAAACTTGTAAGCCAACATACGCACCACCTAAATCTCCGGTTACACATAATAAGTCGCCATCTTTAGCACCTTTTCTGTATACAATATTTTTTTCTTCAGCTTCACCAATTGCTGTAATACTTATAATTAAACCTTGCTTCGAAGCAGACGTATCGCCACCTATTAAATCAACTTCATAATGTTCGCAAGCAGATTTTATTCCTTCATAAATTTCTTCAATCGCTTCGAGCGAAAATTTACTCGACATTCCAATAGAAACGGTAATTTGTTTTGCAGTTCCGTTCATTGCATAAATATCTGAAACATTAACTGCCACAGCTTTGTAACCAAGATGTTTTAGAGGGTAATAACTAAGATCAAAATGAATTCCTTCTAGTAATAAATCAGTTGTAACCAACAAGCATTTACCATCAACTTTTATAACTGCTGCATCATCACCCACACCTTTTAAAGTGGTATTATTTTTATTTTCAAATTGTGAAGTAAGATGTTCTATCAAACCAAATTCACCAAGAGTTGAAATATCTGTTCTGTTTGTGTTTTCGAGCATTGTTGTCAATTAAATAGTTATTGAGTTATTTGTTATTGAGATATTTGCTATTAGCTACTTTTAATAACTAAATAACCTAATAACTTTTTGAATTATCGGATTCTATCAGCACTTTTTACTAGGTCTTCATCTTTTTTTACTAAACGAAGTGCTCTCCAGTTTAGGTAAAATAAAAACATCATCAGCATTAACCCTATTGCCGAATATGGAAATAATTTAGCGAATGAAAATGTTGGAATCGCCATCATTGCTTTTGCAAAAACAGCCAATACCAATACCAACATGATGATATAATTTACTTTGCCAAGTTTCAATTGTTTTAATCTGTCTTTAAACGAGAAAATAATTGTTAAAGTAACTCCAGTGATAATTGATACCAGTGCGATAAAAATAAATTGCAATTCGTTTTTAACTACAACACCATTTTCAATTAATGTGTAATAAAAGAAATTTAAGGTATGTTCAGAAGTGATTCCCGTTGCAGATGTTTCGTTAACTTTTATAACTGAACCGCTGCAAAGCGTTGCACAAATAATAATAATGGCAATAAAATAAATTGTTTGAATTCTTTGTATCATGTTTTTTTAAAATCAGGCTGCGAAAATAATGTAAAATTCTGTTTTATGTTCTTTGATGTGAAATGATAAATTTGCTGCTGGCTTTTAGCTTTTAGCTTCTGGCTTTTATTTAATACTAAACAACGACTAACGGCTAGTAGCTAACGACTGGCAGCATAAAAAAAATGAAAACAACATATATTATTGATGCAGTAAGAACTCCGATTGGAAAATATGCCGGAGCATTAAGCAGTGTTCGTCCCGATGATTTGGGAGCTTTGGTAATAAAAGCATTGATTGAACGCAATCCTAATATTGATGTGAATGATATCGAAGATGTGATTTTTGGTGCAGCAAATCAGGCTGGAGAAGATAATAGAAATGTTGCACGCATGGCTGCTTTACTTGCAGGTTTGCCGGTTCATATTGGTGGAAATACCGTAAATCGTTTATGTGCTTCAGGATTGCAATCAATTATGGATGCGAGCCGCGCTATCATGTGTGGAGATGGAGAAATTTATATTGCAGGAGGTGTAGAAAGTATGACACGAGCGCCTTTTGTGATGGCTAAGTCCGACAGTGCTTTCAGCCGTTCGCATGAAGTTCATGATACAACGATAGGATGGAGATTTAAAAATAAAAAGTTGGCAGAAATGTATCATCCTTTTTCGATGGGAGAAACTGCCGAGAATGTTGCCGAGCGGTGGAAAATTTCTCGTGATGCGCAAGATGCATTTGCAGTTTTGTCACAACAAAAATATATCGATGCACATAATGCAAATAAGTTTGCCGATGAATTAATTCCTGTAATTATTCCACAGAAAAAAGGTGAACCTATTCGTTTCGAAAAAGATGAGCATCCTCGCAAAACGAGCGTAGAAGAACTTTCAAAACTTAAACCGGCATTTCATAAAGAAGGAACTGTTACTGCAGGAAATTCAAGCGGGTTGAATGATGGTGCGGCAGCATTATTTATTGCATCCGAAGAAGCCGTTAAAAAATATAATTTAAAACCAATCGCAAGAGTGGTGTCTCGCGGCATTGCCGGAGTTGATCCTGCAATTATGGGAGTGGGCCCGGTTCCTGCAACTCAAAAAGCTGTGTTGCGTGCTGGTTTAAAAATGAGTGATATTGGTTTGTTTGAATTAAATGAAGCTTTTGCATCACAGAGTTTGGCTTGTATTCATGATCTCGAAATTGATCCTGCAATTGTAAATGTAAACGGAGGAGCAATTGCTCTCGGTCACCCTCTTGGATGTAGTGGTTCACGCATAAGCACAACTTTAATTTACGAAATGCAAAAAAGAAATATTCAGTATGGTGTTGCTACAATGTGTATTGGTGTAGGGCAGGGAGCTGCGGTGGTTTTTGAAAGGATTTAATTTGTCATGTAGAGCGGTCCAGATAGCTATCGGGAGAGACATTGCCCATTTGAACCTTTGTGCTAATTTAAACATGTTTTCGACTTCGCTCAAACTGACAAATCGATATTCGTTATTATAAGTTCGGTGTTCGTTATTGTTTTATTTAATATCGAATAATGAATGTTGAACATCAATGATGAAGTACAAAATATTTTAAACATCATTCGGAAGAATTTATTACTAAATGATTTAGTGAACTTAGTGCAACCTTAGTGTGCTTTGTGGTTAAATCAATAGTCATAATTTTACCACAAAGAGCACTAAGAAAATACACAAAGAACACAGAGAATTTCTTATTCAAATTCAAAACGTTTATAGAAGAATTCATCTGCATCTATAAAATTTTATATTCGCATAAAAATGATTAACTGCAATTATAAATATTTATATTCGCAGCAGTGCAAATATAAAAAATATGGAAATCACGCGTTTTAAATCAGGTAAAAATATCAAACAATATGGTTACTCAAGTTTCTCACCGGAGCTTGTAAATCATGAATGGTTGGTGAATGATGCAAAATTAAATCGCTTGCTAAATGATGCTACTCGCAAGCTAGGTGAACTGGATGCCTTTTCATCCATGATTCCTGATGTCAACTTTTTTGTAAAAATGCATATTACCAAAGAAGCTACCCAAAGCAGCAAAATAGAAGGCACCCGAACCAGCATTGAAGAAGCCATTCAGAATGAAGAATATATTGATCCCGAAAAACGTGACGACTGGCAGGAAGTTCACAATTATATTAATGCGATGAATTATGCTATTGTACAATTGGATAAACTTCCTGTAAGCAACAGGTTGATGAAACAAACGCATAAAAAACTGTTGCACGGTGTAAGAGGAAAACATAAATCTCCGGGAGAATTTCGTGCATCGCAAAACTGGATCGGTGGTGTATCATTAAAGGATGCAACATATATTCCTCCGCACCACAGTGAAGTTTTAGATTTGATGAGCGACCTCGAAAAGTTTTTGAATAATGATGAATTGCACGCACCACCATTAATTAAAATTGGCATTGCGCATTATCAGTTTGAAACTATTCATCCATTTTTGGATGGCAACGGAAGGTTGGGCAGATTGTTGATCACGCTTTTTTTAGTGGGCAATGATATTTTAAAAAAACCGGCATTATATCTTTCTGATTTTTTTGAACGCAATAGAACAATTTATTATGACAATCTTACGGCAGTGCGTTCAAAAAATAATTTGTTGCAATGGCTCACATTTTTTTTGACAGGTGTTTTAGAAGCGACAGAAAATTCAATTCAAACGTTTCATGCAATCATTAAACTTAGAAAAGATGTTGAAGAAAAAAAAATTATCAAACTTGGTAAACGAGTTCCGCTAGCTATGGATTTGATGCAGTATTTGTATGCCAAACCAATTGTTGATGCGGCTGAAGTTGCGACATTTTTAAAAGTAAATATTTCAACTGCACACCGTTTAATTCAGGACTTAGAGAAATTAAAAATCCTTAAAGAACAAACCGGATTTAAACGAAATCGTGTTTTTGTTTTTGAGAAATATCTAGAATTGTTCAACAAATAATTTTGATTTTCATCTGCACATATGAACTTTTATAATTGCAGTAAAGTGATTAACTGCAATTATAAAATTCAGTATTGAGTTACAAATTCGGATAGTGCACTTCGTTTAAAAACAAACCATGAGCGGGAACTGATTGTCCTGCTTCGCTGCGGTTTTTGCTTTCCAATATTTTTTTGAACTGCTCAATGGTCAATCTATTTCTGCCAACTTCAATCAACGTTCCAACAATTGCGCGAACCATGTTTCGTAAAAAACGGTTTGATTTGATAGTGAAAATTAATTTCTCATCGGTTTGTTTCCATTCAGCAAAAGTGATGTCGCATAAAAAATTATTTACATCAGTATGAACTTTACTGAAGCATTCAAAATCTTGATGAGTGAGCAATAATTTTGCAGCATCATTCATCGCATCAATATCCAAACCTCCATAAACAAACCAAGCAAATTCATTTAAAAAAGGATTGGCTTTTTGTGTGATCCAATATTCATAAACTCTATAATCAGCATCAAAACGAGCATGAAATTTTTCGTCAACATTTTGTAATGTAATGATGGCAATATCTTTTGATAAAAATTTATGCAATTTTAAAATGGTGTTTTCTGTATCGATATTTTTTTCTGTATCGAAATGTGCGAAAAATTGTTTTGAATGAACTCCGGCATCTGTTCTTCCACAGCCAAGTGTTTCAATATTTTCGCCAACAAGCAATGATAGTTTTTCATCTAATTCTTGTTGTACAGTTTTTACATTTACCTGCTTTTGCCAGCCGTGAAAATTTGTTCCTTTAAATGAAAGTTGAATGAGGTAGCGCATGATTTTATCTAAGAAACTGTCAATTTTTTTTCATTGCGAACTTAGCGATTGCTTAGCGACTTTGCGGTAAAAGAAGAATATAAATCTAAACGCAAAGACGCAAATAAAATAAAACGCAAAGTACGCAAAGGCAAAATAAATTTTTCTTTTGTAAGATAGCTTCTGATCAAAATTAAATTCTGAATAAAAATGCAAGGATAATTCTGTCTTCGGATTTTACTAAATCAGGTGCCCAATTTGGATATGGTGTACCCAAACCGAAAGACGTAGTTGTATAACCTGTTGGAGAAGTAACTCCACCATGTCCTGCAAAATAAGGAACATCGGATTGGCGATGCACATATTCAATTCTAAATGTTACGCTTTGGTTTGGCATCCAATCAAAATTTGTTGAACAATCCCAAGCAGTAAATTGATCACCGGGATTCGCAGAAAATGGATGTGTTCCTGCAGTTGTTAATGGATTATTTGGATTTGGCAACGGACTTGCATCACCTGTAGGATATAGTACCAAATAACGCCCTGGATTAGTAATCAAACCACCACCAATTGTCCAGGCAAATTTATTTTGATGAAACCACACTCGGTTATAAAACATGACACTTATAAAATTTTGAGAAGGAGTAATTGAATTACCACCAAAGGCAGCCACACCGCTTCCTGTTTCAAAACCAATATCACTTGTTAACGAAAATGCCATTTGACTAATGCCATCAGATTTTTTGTTCTTATAATATCTTGCTAACAAACTATTATCAGAGTGAAATCTTTTTCTTCCCGGCAAACCGGCAACATCAGCTCCATAATAATCATTGGTCAATAATTTAATGTTTTCAGTTGGGCAATAAGTGATGTTTCCTCCAACGCCATGCATATCATTAAATGAACCATAACTTTGCCAGCCATTGATAAGCCATAGCTCAACTTTTAATTTATTTGTCGGAAAAATTTGTGTGCGAATTCCGTTAAAAAACCAGGGTGTATTATCTGATGTATAGGATGCCTGATATTCCCAATTTTCAGCCTGATAGTATGAGTTTAGTCCCAAGTATGACATGAACATTCCGGCATCAACATTTATTCCATGCAATGCATCAAAATGATAACCAACATAAGCTTCAGGCAAATTGCGATACACATTAGCCAGGTCATACTGTCCTCGATAAACACTCAGGTCATTTCTTGGAACTGTTGTGGTGCGGGTTCCAAACTGCGTCATTATTCTTGCTCGTGCATTTCCATATGTGAAGTCACCACCAAAGCAAGCTGAAGAAATTTGCATTTCATTGGTGCGTGCAAGAGCAGTTGACCCGACCACCGTATGATCTATCGGATTAGCAAAAGAATAATTTACGTTGCCATCAATCATCACACTTCCTGTAAAATATTTTGAAGTTAACACCGATGAATCTCTTCTATCGTTTCCGTTTACCCATGTTTGATCCATTCCTTCAAATGGAATTTGTGATTCAGTTTGAGCAAATGAATTCAATGTAATGCTGAATAAAAAAATAGTAAGTAGTTTTTCTTTCATATGATTTTTTTTTCTAAGGAATTCAATATTCTCTCAGTTGTTATTTAATTGTTTTGTTTTAAATGCTTTTAAAAAGTCTTGAGGTTTTAAATTATACGCTATCACCTTTCTCTTTTTACCAAGCCAGATACTTGAAGGTAATCCTTTAATGGCAAGCTTTTGAATAATTTCTCTTTCCTTAAAAGCAGCTATATAATTTAGATTTGAATAAGTGCCAAAAATTTTTAATTCATAAGATTTATTTACATCAATAAATGTAATCACCTTTAATCTGTCGGGGTATGCATCTGCAATTTCTCGAAGCAAAGAAGTATCATTAGAGAAGTCTTTTACCTTAGACCCGGTAAAGTATAAATACACTTCAAATTTTTTGAATTTTTTTATTTTCTTTTTTTCGCCATTCCATGTGGTGAATTTAAATTTTTGAATTTTTTCTCCAATTTTTGTTTTTCCGAGTAATAAATTTTCAGATAAATGTTTCAATTTTATAAAACGGCCAGCTCGATCTATTTCAATAATTTCTAATTGTTCACCATGATATTCAACATACATTTTTTTTTGAGAAACAGGAAAAGCTCTCAATTCATCTCTGCTGTCAAAAATGGTGTCATCCATATTTGCAGTGATCACACGATCGCTGTCAGGTTCGTTATATAAACCGTTGCTGTTTCCATCATATAATGCAAGTTTGAATGAATCATTATTTAATTTTACGGTTCCACATTTAATTATATACCGTTGTTCGCGATAGCAATGTTCTATTCCCGCAAGTGTTCTGTCTTTATAAAAATATTGATAGTATTCATTCATCAACTTTCTGTAAGCCGGCTGGTTTCCAAAATTCAGAAGCTTTAATTTAATAGCAATTCCTGCAAGGGAATCATCATTTCTATATAAAGTAAAAAGTAAACTATCGTCTTTGCTTCTTGGTAAAACGTAGCCGTCACCATCATCAGTAAAATCAAAATTGTTATTTCTGTCAACAAACAAGCGAGGAGTTACATCATATACTCCTGCAAAAAGTAAGTTCGAGTAACCTTGGTTTTGAACGTTGTTATTTCCTGAAAAGAAAACGTAACCATATCCATATGAGTTATATCCCAAAGGTCGTATGATTTGAATTTTTTTTGCCGGTTTCAAATTCTCGAAATCCATGGTAAGAACCGAATCGCTTAATGTTAAAAACACAGGCATGGTGAGAACCATTTTTTCAAAACGTTCATCACGGCCAAGCTTATCTAGTTTAACAGTTATCAAATCATTTTGAGCAAATGATTGTATTGCAAAAATTGTAAAAATGAAAGCAAAAATAATTTTTGGCATCGCTCAAAAGTAAGATTTTATGCAAAATATTTTCGAATGTTTTCTTAATTTATAAAGGATGGTAAATAATAAATATTTGTATAAAAGTTTTGTTTGATTTAAAAAGTGAGTACTTTCAAATCCATTTCCTATTATTGAAATAATATTTATGAATAGTCAATCATTAAAAATCGCTGATATTACCAATCACCTTGAAAGTATTGCCCCACTTGCTTATCAGGAGGATTATGATAACTCAGGTTTATTAATAGGGTCATCTGAGTTTGAAATTAGTTCTGTGTTAATTGCCCTTGATTGTACAGAAGATGTTGTTGATGAAGCTATTTCTATAGGCTGTAATTTTATTGTATGCCATCATCCGATTATATTTAGAGGTCTGAAAAATATTAATGGTAAAAATGATATTGAGCGTGCAATTATAAAAGCTATCAAAAATGATATCGCGATATATGCGATTCATACCAATCTCGATAATGTTCATGTAGGGGTGAATAAAAAAATTGCCGACAAAATCGGATTACAGCACGTTAGGATTCTATCTCCCCAAAATAAAATATTAAAAAAACTTGCAACATATGTTCCTATTGATCAATTAGAAAAATTGAAGAAATCCTTATTTGAAGCAGGTGCAGGAAATATTGGCAACTACGATCAATGTAGTTTTAGTGTTGAAGGAACAGGAACTTTTAGAGGAAATGAACAAAGCGACCCTTATGTGGGTTTAAAAGGGGAACAGCATAATGAAAAAGAGCAAAAACTTGAAGTGGTTTTTCCAAGCCATTTACAGCAAAATATTCTTTCGGCATTAATTAAAAATCATCCATACGAAGAAGTTGCTTACGATATCTATTCAATTGAAAATTTTTATGATCGAGTTGGTGCAGGTATGATTGGTGAACTTCTATCGCCTTTAACCCCAAATGATTTCTTGCAACTTTTAAAAAGTTCGATGAATTTAAAAAGTATTCGGTATACCGAATCTTCTCAAACAAAAATTAAAACAATTGCAATATGTGGAGGAGCAGGCAGTTTCTTGCTTAAAACGGCTCTTGCCCAAAAAGCCGATGCATTTGTAAGCGCGGATTTCAAATATCATGATTTTTTTGATGCCGATAAACGCTTGATGATAGCTGATATTGGGCACTATGAGAGTGAATTTTTCACTAAAGATTTATTAAGAGATTTGATTCTCGAAAAATTCCCTACATTTGCCGTCCTTTTAACACAAATAAATACTAATCCGATTAAATATTTTTAAACTATGGCTGCAGCTTCTGAGATCAACGTAGAGCAAAAACTTAAAGCCCTGTATAAGCTTCAGGTTATCGATTCAAAAATAGATAAATTAAAATCTGTAAGAGGTGAACTTCCTATGGAAGTGATTGATCTTGAAGATGAAATCGAAGGTTTAGAAACTCGTCTTGTAAATATTAAGACAGAGATTAAGCAATTGGAAGAAGGAATCGGAGCTAATAAAGCTAAGATTGTAGATTCTAAAGCTCTTTCTAAAAAATACGAAAAGCAACTCGAAAATGTAAAAAATAATCGTGAGTTTGAGGCATTGAATAAGGAAATCGAAATTCAAGGTTTGGAAGTTCAGGCAGCCGACAAACGTATCAAAAATTTTCAATTCGAAATCGAACAAAAGAAACTTTCTGTTGAAACTCTTGCAGTTGAACTTGAAGGCAGGAAAATTGATTTGAAAACTAAAAAAGGCGAACTTGATAACATTATTGAGGAAACTGATAAAGAAGAAAAAGATTTGATGAAAATTCGCTCTAAGGCTGTAACAGTAACTGAAGAACGTTTATATTCATCATACGAAAAAATAAGAAAAAGTGTTAAAAATGGTATTGGTGTTGCGATGATTTTACGTGATTCGTGTGGAGGATGTTTTGCAAAAATTCCCCCACAAAAACAATCTGATATTAAACAACGTAAGAAAATATTGGTATGCGAACATTGCGGACGTGTGTTGGTTGATAACCAACTTGCTGAAGAAGTTAGCTTATAAATAAATCATGAATCCATTTAAAAGGGCAAAAATACTTTGGTGTTTACTGCCCTTTTTTTGTGTCTATAATTCAAGTGCATTAACCACACAATCAGGTTTTGTTTTTTCTCAAAACTGCGTTGATGCTCAGAAAAACATCAAAATATTAAAACTTGAAAAAGCAAAAACGATTCTTGAACTTGAACGTGTTATCAACCCGAATAATGTTGCAGTTGATTATTTAGAAGACTTTATTGATTTCTATTTTCTAATTACCAATCAGCAAATTGAAGAGTTGCATCGACTCGAAAATGCAAAAGATATTCGACTTAACAAGATTAAAAAATCAAACCCAAACTCTCCTTATTTTCTGTATTCTCAGGCTGAAATAAATTTGCATTGGGCATTTGTAAGGGTTATTAATAACGAATTTGTAAGTGCTGCTTTTGAGTTTCGTACGGCTTATCAGTTATTGAAAATTAATGATAAAAAATTCCCCAAATTTTCTCCGAATAAAAAAAGTTTAGGTATGCTTCAAGCTGTCCTTGGTACTGTTCCTGAAAATTATAAATGGATCTTAAATGTTATTGGAATGAATGGCAATTTTGCGGAAGGTTTAAAAAACATTAAGGAGTTTGTTGACCAAAAGGAATATCACCAAGAATGGCTGCTGGAAAAGCAAAGTGCAGAATTTTATTATAATTTTTTATTATTGAATTTTGGAGAAAAACAAGATTGCTGGCAATTTTGCGAAAAAGTAACTTCTGATTTTGAGACAAATTTATTTAGCACATACCTAAGAGCTTTTACTGGTATAAAATGCGCACATAATGATGAAGCAATTTTTGCAATTTCCCATTCACCAAAAGGAATTGACTTTGCAAAATTAGAGATCATGGATTATTTAATGGGAAAAGCAAAATTGAATAGACTCGATAAAGATGCAGATATTTATTTTAAAAAATTTGTCACTTTTTATAAAGGTCAAAACTTAATTAAAGATGCTTATAAACGGTTATCATGGTATAATTTATTAGAAGGCGACACGCTAAAGTATCGCATATATAGTAGTCTTGCTCGAAGATATGGAGCAACTACCAGCGATGAAGATAAAAATGCTTTGAAAGAAAGTGAGTCTGGTATTTTACCTGATGTTATTTTGTTAAAGTCACGATTATTATTTGATGGAGGATATTATTCGAGTGCAGAAGATGTCATAAAATCTCATCATAAAATTTTTAAAACTGAGTCCCAGCAGATTGAATATTATTATCGTTACGCCCGAATAATGCATGGAAGCAACAAAATTGCAAATGCGATTGATCTGTATAATAAGACAATCAATATTTCAGGTAATACGATGCTCTATTATGCACCAAACTCATGTTTACAACTTGGTTATATTTATGAAAAACTAGGATACAAAGAGATCGCAAAAAGTAATTTTGAAAAGGTGCTCAAATACAAAAATTACGAATATAAATCAGGCATAACTCAAGAGGCTAAAGCTGGTTTAAGTAGATTGGATTGATAAAAAAAAACTTGAATATTAGATATTACTAAATCGAGATAATATTCCTAGAGGTAATTTAATTCCACTTTTTGCATTTAAGAATATTTCTCCGGTTTCAAATTGTTGAGGATTTTTGAAATTACATTTAATTAAATTTTCTGTAATCAATGAACTTAATCCCATCGAATACATATTAAGGATGAAGAAATTTTCCTCTTCATCTAATATCAAAGAGAGGTCTTTAATCATTTCATTGATGCAATCCTCCAGCTTCCATCTTTCACCGCTAGCGCCAATTCCATATGACGGAGGATCCAGGATTATTCCATTATATTTCTTTCCTCTCTTAACTTCTCTTTTTACAAATTTTACAGCATCCTCTACAACCCATCTGATATCTTTTAAACCCGATGATTCCATGTTTTCTCTTGACCATGAAATGACTTGTTTTACCGAGTCAACATGCGTAATGTCAGCACCAGCGGCTTTTGCAGCAAGTGAAGCACCGCCTGTATATGCAAATAAGTTCAGCACCTTCGGCTGATTGGTTTTCATGAGTTTTATTTTACGGTAAATATATTCCCAATTTACAGCTTGTTCGGGGAAAATGCCAATATGCTTAAAGGCTGTAAGGGATAAGTTAAAAGATAAATTGAGGTCATCAGTTTTATATTTTAAAAGCCAATGATCGTTTATAGGATTTTGTTTTTTCCATTCTCCAGAGTGGCTGCCTTTTTGAATAAAAATCACATCTGTATTTTTTTTCCACTCATGTTCGCTTAAACGTTTATCCCAAAGTGCTTGAGGCTCTGGTCTACGGATAATAATTTGATTAAATCGTTCAAGTTTTTCAAGATCCCCACAATCGATGAGTTCATAATCGATCCAGTTTTGAGGAGTAAATAATTTAATAGCTGATAACATTTTTGAACATTTTATAACGGGAAGCAAAATAACATAAATAAACCTATAAATCGTGCAATCACCATTCAAAACAAAATAAATAGAATTTTAAATATTTTTTGCATATTCGCAATCGATAAATTTTTATTAATAAATATTTTAAAAGTCATGTCTCAAACAATTAAAAATATCAAAACACTCATTATCGAAGATGATAGTTCTTCGATGGTTTTATTAAAAGAATTTATTAAGGATTTTCCTTATATAAGCGTAATAGGTGAAGCTAAAACTATTAAGGAAGCAGAAAGTTTAGCGAAAAATAATCAAGATGCAGAAATAGTTTTTTTAGATATTGATTTACACGGAGTGAATGCGCTAGATGTAGTAAAATATCTCAAACCATCAACAAAAATACTTTTCATTACCGCTCATCCAGAGTTTGCTGTAAAAGCTTTTGAATATAATACGATTGATTATATTATTAAACCAATAAGTTTCGATAGACTTAAAAACGCACTTAGTAGAATAAGTAATGTTGAGCATGAAGAAAAAACTGAAAAGGAAAGTATAGGTCGTTTTGCCATCAACAATATGGTTTTAATGAATATCAATGGAGAATTAAAATTTATTAAAATTAAAGATATCAATTTTATTACTGCAAAGGGAAATTACACAACAATCTGCATGATTGATGGAACAACTTTTAGCACCTATGGTTTAATTAAAGTATGGGAAGATAAATTGCCGGTTGATGATTTTATTAGAATCCATCGTTCTACAATTGTTAACTTAAATAATATAGCTCGAATTGAAAAAGGAACATACGATACTGGTATCATGTACCTGCAAAATGTTGAACAACCTTTTGAAATAAGCAGGAATTATTTCTCACAAATGAAAGGGAAGTTTAAATTAACCGGTAATTTATAGTTTTATATGAATGCCAAAGATGATTCAAAATCACTGTTAACTAAGGAGTTTCTGTCAAAGATATCTCATCATTCTCGATCACCATTTAACGGACTTTTAGGTTTTTCCGAATTGCTTTTAATAAATCAGAAAAAGATTAAAAGTGAAAGTGCCACTGATTATTTGCTACGTGTAAATATGTTAGCTAAAAAGGCATTTATTTCTTCTGAAAATATTATTTTATTTTTAAAGTTATTCTCTAATAATTTATCTTCAATAAAAAGCAGTACGATATTTTCAAGTATTCTTGAGCAAGCTTATAATATTAATAAAGAAGCTTTTAAAATTAAAAATGTTGAATTTGTAAGGTCAGCAGAAGCGGATTTTACCATAAACTGTGATGCCTTCCTCACAGGAAATATCTTCTCAAATCTTATTTCAAAATCATTAAAACAGTGTGATGAAAATTCGAAGATTATTTTCGAGTCAAAAATTGTAAAACAAAAACGATTGATCTCTATCTCTTACACAGGAATGCCCATCGATTCTGAAACTGTGAGAGCATTTTTTAAAGACAAGAATTCAAAAATTGATTCATTTGCCCCCGAATTAGATATTGAACTTTGGATTTGTTTGAACCTTGCTAATATTCAAGAAATGAATTTTAAGGTTTCTTTCGGAAAGAATAATTCCACTACATTTTCTTTAGAAATATAATTTTCCTCTAACAGCTATTAAAACTTCAAAAGTATAGTTTGTATCAAAAAGGTTTCCTTTTACCTTAAATCCTTTTAAAAGCGTCTGTTTATTTCATTTATCAATTATTTACTTCCTTAAAACTACCAAACATCCCTGTAAGCGTACAGTTGTTAGGCTGTTTTTTGGGCTTAAACAATATCGTTTATTTAAATCACAATAAACATAATATCAGTGATTTATGTAACTTGTTTCGAAAAAATAGTTTTGATCAAAAATGGATGATTTGAAATTAGCTGTTTGTACCTTCAATCCACACAAATCTTCGCTAATACTTAACAATGTATAATTTATAAAAAAATGAGGCTAAAGTGAAATGATATTGCTCTCGGTTTTTGCATGAAACCAACAACAATTTAAAACTTTAGTCAAAAATAAAATGGAAAAATTCAAAAAAATTCTTTTAACATTTTCCGTGTTATCTTTTTGTGCGTTGCTCAATACTGCATCCGCTTATCAAGATATTCATACTATTACTTCCGGTGATTGGTATGACGCAAATATTTGGGATTTACATCGTGTTCCAAATTCAACAGACAATGTGCACATTGAAAATAGTGCAATTGTATCATTAAATGTTTCAACAGTTTGCAACGAATTACACCTAGATAATGGTTCACTTTTGAATGTGAATGCACCTTTGAGATGTAATGGAATGGTTCATCTTGATAACAGTTCTAATATTTGTTTGAATGCCGATTTTGTTGCTTGTTATTTAGTATTAGATAATACATCAAATTTTTACGGTAATGGAAAGGATGTTACCATTACCAATTGTGCCAATGTTTCAAATCCTATTTCAATACTTAATGGTTCTCGCTTTAGGTTTAATAAAGATTGTACTGGAAAAAATGTAATCGCAGGTACATTAAACATTACTGGAAATACCAACATAAATGACTGCGATATTATTTATAATAATATTACGATAACTAATGGCACACTTGATTTAGGTAGCTGTAATATTACAATTAATGGTACATTAACATTAAATTCTGGTGGGGATTTTACTACAACTGGAACATTAGCTTATGGTCAAAATGCTATACTTGCCTTTAATAGAAACTATACATTAACAAACACTTCAAAAATATGGGGTGCAGGCACAAACACATCTAATGTACCACTTACTGTTAATGTTTTAAGCGGAGTTATAACTACAAACGATACACTTTGTGTGAAAAACAGAATGAATCTTTTAGGCGGAGTAGTAGGAAGTGGATCTATCACTAAAATTAAATTACAAAACGATACTGTATATTTTTGTGGTGGAACCTTTGCCAGTTCTCCTTTTACAGGAATAAATGTTACAAGATTATCATGTGCAACTAATGTAACTACTACTTCTCAAACAAACATTTCTTGTTATGGAGCAACTATAGGTAGTGCTACATTTTCAGCAATAGGGGGAACAAGTCCATATACATGGTCAAAAGATGGAATAAATTATCAAATATCTTCTACTTTTAATAATCTTGCTGCCGGTACTTATACAATTAGAAATAAAGATTTAAATGGTTTTATTACTAATAAAACCTTAACTATTACACAACCTAATGCGCCTTTACAAATTTCAATTAGTACTCCAACAAGTACTAATTGCATTTCAGGAACTTCAGCTACAGCAACAGCCAATGTTACAGGTGGAACAGGGGCATATTCATATTCTTGGAATACAACTCCGGTTCAATTAACAGCTACAGCAACGGGTCTCTCAGCCGGAACATATACAGTAACAGTTACTGATGCTAATAATTGTACAGAAGTTAAAAGTATAACACTTTCAACTAATCCATCAACTTTTGCTTATACAACCAATCCTTCAGCAACTACACAGCCTTTAAGCAGTAACAGTTTTTCTTTTGTTGCATATGGTGCTGTATCTGGAGAAACATTTAGTTGGGATTTTGGAGACGGTAGCTTTTCTACCTCAAGTACTATTACAAAATCTTATGCAAATTATGGTATCTATAATGCAAAGTTGATTACTACTAATGCAGCAGGTTGTACTAATATCACTTACCAAACTGTATTAGTTACAACGCCTAAGGTTATGTCAACTGTTCCTGTTTGTAATACTGGTTCAGGTGCATTAACAATGATTCAGAAGATTGTTTTTCCTGTGAATACTACAGATTGGTCGGGCAGCAATTTGAAAATTAAAAGTGCCATAAAATTTGATACTTGTATTGGAACACTAACTGGGGTGAAATTAATTTCAAATGGTTCATTTACTACAAGAAATAAAGTCGAGATTTTGGGAAGTATGGCTGCTGGAACAAAAGCTTTGGTGAGTATTCAAACTACGGGCACTATGAGTTGTGCAGGCCCCGGTTTCGTTTATGGTATTACCCCCCAAACAATTTTAGATACATTTTATTCAACTGGATATGATGGAACAAAAGATTATGCAGGAACAAGTGGACGCACTTTTGGATTTCATACAAGTTCTAAATCGGATTCTACTATAATAACTACACCTTCAATATTAGCTGCATATACAGGTTTAGATTCTGTGAGTTTTACTGCTTATACAAATACCCAATCGTCATCTACATTTCCAACAGGGAATAGTTCGGCTATATTAAATACAACTGCTACAGATACATTAACTTTGGTTTACTATTATTGTCCAACTGCTAGTTTAGTTTGCGCTTGTGCTATATGTATTCGTACAATTAATTCAGTAAAAAACGGTAATTGGAATGACCCAACAACTTGGGATTTAGGAAGAATACCAAACGCATGTGATAATGTTCATATTCGCAATTCAGATAGTGTTACAGTAACTCCTGGATTTCATGCAGTTTGTAGAGACATACTCTGCGATGGGAATTCAAAATTATACATTTATGACACCTTAAACTGTCGTGATTTTTCAGCCGATAATAGCGGTCATGTTACAAAAGTCTTTGGCAAACTCAATGTATGTTCGATGACTTTAAATCATAGTTCAAATGTGTATGCTTGTTCAAATATTACTTTTTCTAACTGTACTAATAAAATACATCCTCTTGAAATTCTTAACTCAGCTCATCTAAATCCTTTAGGAGGAAATTATTGCAGCAGTGTTAATATTATTTTAAAAATTGATTCTGGTAATGTTGACTTAAGTGGCTTATGTGCCGGAAATGTTGGGATTCAAACGCTTAGTATTACAAATGCAACTGTTACCCTAGCCGCATGTAATAATATAGTTGATTATATTATTTTAAATCACGGAGGTAACGTTATTGGTAGCACACCAACATGGACAGGAGTTTCGAAGTTAGCTATTAATAGAGATTATACTTTAGATGCATATTCGGTACTTTGGCAAGCAGGAACATCAAATGTTCCTCATTCTATTGATATATTAAGTGGAAACGTAAATATCAATACAACAAAAACTGTAGTTACTCGTATGCAATTATTAGGTGGTGTTGTTAATGGAGGAACTAATTTATCCTTCGCAAACAATTCTTATTTATTTAGATGTGGAGGTATTCTTTCTTCACCTGCATTAATGGGTACAAATGTAACTGTGGAGATGTGTTCTGATACAAATACAAATAATCCACCGGCAACTATTGGTACTACAGATATGCCTGTAACGGGCTTCACCGGAGATTTAATCATATCTACGAATGTAGTTTTAGGAGGTAATATTTTAGTGCCAAATGGTAAAGTAATTGTTAAAAGTACAGGTATTTTAAATGACAGTAATTTTAATATTACATCAGCAACTTCTGTTCAGGTTGATAGTGGTGGTGTTGTGTATACTTCAAAATTAGGTGGACTAGGAGGAGCAAATTCTTTGATAGGAAGTCTACCGATTACACTTGATCATAAATCAACAGTTGTTTTTAATGCACATTCAGGAAACCAGGTTATTTCTCCAGTTACATCTTATGGAAATATTATATGTGCCGATTCCTCTTCAAAGTTTTTTTCAACAAATACAACAACTATTATTTATGGTAATTTAACGAATACCGGAACCGGCTTAATTTCGGGAACCACAGGCTCTACGGTTAATTATGTTGGTACAAACCAATTTGTTGCAGGGGTAGCCTATTACAATGTTAATTTTTATGGATACGGAACTACAACTATGACAGGAACTTCATCAGTGGCAGCCAATATGAATATGAATGTTACTTCAGGAGTTGTTGTACAAACAAATAATAATCTTACTTTATTATCAGGCCCTACAGGAACTGCACAAATTGGTCAGCTTCTAAATGGTGCAGATGTATTAGGAAACGTTTGTTGGTTAAGGTATATTCCCGGAGGAGCTAGTAATAGAAGATGGAGATTTTTATCATGCCCGATACAAAACGTAACATTCAGATGGTGGCAAAATGATATGTTTATAACAGGTCCCGGAACAGGTGGTGTTCCTTGTGCTTGGAATACTACTTCACAATCAAGTATGGTTCAAAATTCAAATGGATTTGACCAAAATGCATCAGGCGTTTACTCTTGCTTTGTTTGGAGTGAATCATCAGCAACTTGGCAATCTATTTCAAGTACAAATAATATTATTAATCCATTAACCGCATACAGGACTTTTGTACGTGGAGATAGAAATATTGAAGGATGTATTTTGATGACTAACATGCCAGACAGTGTTTCAGCTGTTACTTTACATAGTTGTGGACCGATTGTGAAATTTACACAAACTGCATCTCTCTCGTATACTGCTGGAATTGGTAATGGTTGGAGCTATGTTTCAAACCCATATCCATGTAGTATTGATTGGTGGAATGTTAATTGGAGAAGTGTTAGATCGTCCTCAATTAATAATACAATTTATATATGGAATCCAAATATGAACCAATATGCTTCATGGAGTCCATTTGCTGGAGGAACACTTGGCGCAAGTAATCTAATTGGAACAGGTCAGTCATTTTTTATTAAAACAAATGCGGCAGTAAACTTGGTCTTTCAAGAAGAATATAAACTTGATTCTGGCCAGATTGGTTTGTTTGGAAAAACGTCAACATCTAATTTTAATAATAATTTAAAAGTTTCGATGATCAGTAGTACATCAAATGATGAAGGCATTATTTTTATTCATGGCAATGCAACATTAAATTATGAAGATGCTTTTGATGCAATGAAAATGGGGTTTTCTGTAGGAAGCATCGCTTCTTCTACAAAAGTGAATTCTTCAAAACTTGTGTTTAATGGAATTGGAAATGTAAGTACAATTGATACTATTATTCTAAATACATATTTAGCAACAACAACAACATCTTATACTCTTAAATTTAATGGGGTAAGTAATTTTGATCCACAATACATTGTATTATTAAGGGATAAATATTTAAGTGTGATTACTAATCTTTCCACTTCAAGCACTTATTCATTTACTACTTCTACTGGTGTTGCAGCTTCATTTGACCAAACTCGATTTGAGATCGTTATCATGAATTCAAGTTCTCTTCCTGTTACCTTGGTTAACTTTACAGCAAACAAGCAAGCTGATAAAACAGTGTTGGTAAAATGGACTACTGCTTCAGAAATAAATAATTCACATTTTATTGTTGAACACAGTACTGATGCTGTTAATTTTACTCAAATAGAAGTTGTAAAAGGCGCAGGAAACGCAATCTCTTCAACAAATTATTCATACACACATGTAAATCCTGTTAACGGCTTAAATTATTATCGCCTAACTCAGGTTGATAGAAATAACAGTAAAACAGTTACCTATATTATTGCTGTGAATTTATCTGATGAAATACCTGGAGTTATTTCTCTCTTCCCTGTGCCTGCAAATAATGAATTAAATGTTAATTTTGGCAACGCACAGTTTAGTGGAAATATATCAGTTAAGATTTTCGATATGATTGGGCGACAAGTTTTAAACAGACAGCTTTCTGTTAGCTCAAAAAATCAAGTTTCATCTTTAGATATTTCGAAACTTACGAGTGGGTCATATTTTATTAGTGTGACTTCTGAAAATGGTAACGAACAAAAAATAAAGTTCATAAAAGATTAAACCCTTGACTAAGGTTTAAATGCATGAGGGGGACCTGGCTTTGCCGGGCTCTTTCATTTATAGCCATTCCCATTTTGATACCAAACAATTCTGATTATTTTTGTACCCGAACGTAACAAGATTTATTAATGAGAATTATCCAGTTTAGAGAAGCACTTCGTGAAGCAATGAACGAAGAAATGAGAAGAGATTCAGACATTATTTTATTGGGTGAAGAAGTAGCAGAGTATAACGGAGCTTATAAAGTTAGTCAGGGAATGTTAGATGAGTTTGGAGCAAAGAGAATTGTTGATACTCCAATAGCAGAATTAGGATTCACCGGAATAGGTATTGGAATGGCCATGAATGGTTTGAGGCCAATTGTAGAGTTCATGACTTTTAATTTTTCTCTTGTAGCAATCGATCAAGTGATTAATGCAGCAGCTAAATTATATCAAATGAGCGGTGGTCAATTTAACATTCCAATGGTTTTTCGTGGGCCAACCGGTTCAGCGGGACAATTAGGTGCGCAGCATTCACAAGCTTTCGAAAATTGGTATGCAAACTGTCCTGGATTAAAAGTTGTTGTTCCTTCAAATCCATATGATGCAAAAGGCTTACTTAAAACTGCGATTAGAGATAACGATCCTGTAATATTTATGGAGAGTGAACAAATGTATGGTGATAAAGGAGAGGTTCCTGAAGAAGAATATTTAATTCCAATTGGGAAAGCTGATATTAAAAGAGAAGGTACAGATATTACCATTGTTTCGTTTGGAAAAATAATGAAGGTTGTTTTATTGGCTGCAGAAGAGTTGATGAAAGAAAATATTTCGGTTGAAGTAATTGATCTTAGAACAGTTCGACCGATAGATTATTTTACAGTTATTGAATCTGTTAAAAAAACTAATCGGTTAATCATTGTTGAAGAAGCCTGGCCATTGGCATCTATTTCTACAGAGATTACTTATATGGTTCAGAAAAACGCATTTGATTATCTTGATGCTCCAATAAGACGCATAAACACCACAGATACTCCATTAGGATATGCACCAACATTTGTACAGGAATTTTTACCTACGGTAGAAAAGGTTGTGAAAGTGGCTAAAGAATTAATGTATCGATAATACTTAGAAATATCGATTTAATTCCATCTAAGAGTTTCAATCATTTTTATTACATCCAATTTTAAGAAATCCAGAACAGGAGCAATTGAATCTGTATTGGTTTTAATATTAAAATATAACGCTCCACGTAAAAAGTGATGGGCGCTATCTGTAACATAAAACTGAAAATTAGTTGCAGTATTTCCACTTATCTCATAAAGCATTCCATGGATATATTTATTTGAGATAAATGTTTCATAAATCTCGTCAGCTTTGATGGTATGTTTATAAACCAAAGTACGAGAATCTTCTGTCATTTTTAGTAAATCAGCTTGTGAATTGATGGGCTTATAACTGAGGTGAAGTGTTGCATTAAATGGTTCATAGTTTAAGTTGAACCAACATTTTTCGGCACCCGGATAATCATCATTTTTCATAATAGAATATACAGGAATATCACAGCTGAAACCACATTCAGTTTCAAATGATTTGTATTCTTTTTTTGGTAATTCGATGCGTTGAAATCCACGTGGCTTAGGAGTGTATTCCTGTTCACAGGATTGAAGAAAAAATGCAATTAATATCAATGCAATAAATCGTAATTTTATCATTAATTTTCTTCCTCAACTTTTTTTACGATAACCTTTACTTTTTTAATTTTTCTTTTATCAGCAGCTTCAATAACAAAAGTAAAATTTTGGTATTCAATTTTTTCGCCAAGCGATGGCAAATCACCAGATAACTCAAGCAACAATCCGCCAATTGTATCAGCTTCTTCTCTTATTTCTTCAAAAGTATCCGGTTCTATTTCCATAAACCTACACATATCATTAATCAACATTTTAGCTTCAAACAGATAAGTGTTTTCGTTAAGTTTTGAATAGGATAAATCTTCTTCATCAAATTCGTCATTGATCTCACCAAATATTTCTTCCAAAATATCTTCCATTGTTGTCATTCCGGATGTGCCGCCAAATTCATCTACAACTATTGCAACATGTACTCTTTTCTTTTGAAAATCTTTTAACAAGTCATCAATTTTTTTGCTTTCGGGAACAAAGTATGGTTTACGAATAAGTGAAAGCCAGTTAAAATCATCTTCTTTATTGATATGAGGCAGCAAATCTTTGATGTAAAGAATACCAATAATATTGTCAAGATTATCTCTAAAAACCGGCACACGTGAATAACCCCAATCATTAATTTTATGAAGCAATTGATTGAAAAGTATATTGGAATCGATAGCAGAAACATCGGGTCGTTGACGCATGATTTGTTTTACGTTTATGGTTCCGAAGTTTACAATTGATTTCAGAATTGTTTTTTCTTGTTTACTTGTTTCCTCCAAATTGCTGGTAATATCTATTGCGTGGGTAAGTTCGTCAACAGAAAGTGTATGCCCTTTTTTGGTAATTCTTTTATCAATAATTGATGTTGATTTTACCAATAAATAAACAAAAGGGTTAAATAATATTTTTATTGAATGCATTGGAACAGCCATAAAACGCGATACTTTCATGTTGTTTTGAGAGGCATAAATCTTTGGCATTACTTCTCCAAACAGCACAAGGGTAAAAGTAATCAGTGTTAATTCCAGAGCCAATCCTATTAAATGATTTGAGCCAAAATCAAACATTACATCAAACATTAAACCCGAAACCATTACAATGGCAATATTGCTAAAAGTGTTTGCTATTAATATGCTTGCCAATAATTGTTTTGGATTACTCAATAAAAAATTAGATGAATTGGCAACTCTTGATTTTCCTTCTGTAAGTTCTTCAATCTGAATTTTTGATAAAGAAAAAAATGCGTTTTCAGAACTTGATACAAGTGCAGAGAAAACAATAAATACAATTATTACAAGTGCGCAAACCAATACAGTAAAAATATCAACCGTAGTAAGTGTTGTTCTGATCAATGCAAAAATCATTGATAATTGTGGAGGTTCTCCAGATATACTTTCCAAATTTATTTTTGTTAAATTAATTATTTCAGAATGGTAATTCATCGATTAAATTATTATCTGTTTTTTCAGATAATGGTGTGATTTCAGATGAAAGATTATTTTTATTTTCGGTATCACTTTTTTTCGGACCGTTATTTAATAACGTCATCGTAGTTGCCCGAATTTTTTTGTCACTAATTTCATGTCCCTCTTTGTCTTTCCATTTATAGGATCTTATTTTCCCTTCAATGTATACTTGCATTCCTTTTTTTAAATATTTTTCGGCATTCTTTGCCATGGTATCCCACATCTCAATAGTATGCCATTCAGTGTCGGTTCTTTTTTCTCCATTTTTATCAGTAAAAGTTTCGCTTGTTGCCAGACTAAATTGTGCAACAACTTTGTTGTTTTCAAAGTAACGAACTTCAGGATTTCTACCGATGTTTCCCAATAATATCACTTTGTTAACCGACATTTATTTTTTATTTGAATGCAAGTTAAGATAATTTAAAAATTTATCAAATAATCGCGAGACCGCATATTTGTTTATATCTCCAATGTCAACAAGCATATAGCTTTCATTTAGGAGTTTTATTTTTTTGCTTGAGGATAGTTTGAAAAAATTGGCATAAATTGTTTGATGGGTGAGTTGATGTTTGATCGAAAATATTTTTTTGATTTGAATTACTTCTGATTTTTGAAACATATTTTTAAAATCAATTTGATTAATAATTTCAAATTCATTCAAACTGCTTTCAGTATCAAAATTTGGAAGCTCAAATAATCCCTTCCAAATTTGTTTCTCTGTTCTTTGTATCATGTAAATCTTATTGTTTTGTTCAATATAAAAATAATTTATAAAACGATTTCGGGGTTTATTCTTTTTTATCTTTTGAGGGAAATCATAAATGGAATTCTTTTTAAATGCTTCGCAATTTAATCTTACAGGACAGTCATCACACAAAGGTTGACGGGGTTTACAAACTAGTGCTCCCAATTCCATTATAGCTTGATTATTTAACCCTGGATTTTTTTTGTCTAAGATTTCGTTTGCGATTTTTTCAAAGAGATTTTTACCTTTAGAAGAATTGATTGGTTCATCAATCGCAAAAATTCTCGATAATACCCTCGATACATTTCCGTCAACAACAGCTCTTGATTCATTGTAAGCAAAAGAAGAAATAGCTGCAGCTGTATATGGTCCAATTCCGGTAAGTTTTATTAATTCATCATAGGTTTTTGGAAATACAGATTGACGATTTTTAACAATCTCTCTTGCTGTTTTTAACATATTAGATGCTCGATTGTAATAACCTAACCCTTGCCACAATTTCATTACATCGTCATTGTTAGCCTCAGCAAGTTTTTTTACTGTTTTATACTTAGCTATAAATTTATGATAATAAGGTAACCCTTGTTCAACACGGGTTTGTTGCAAAATGATTTCCGAAAGCCAAATAAAATATGGGTCGCTGGTATTCCTCCATGGAAGATCACGTTTATTTTTTTTATACCAACTTATTATCTCTTTTGAAAGCATCTTTTTATTCGGCTAAAATACACTCAGAATATTTTTTTTTACGTTGATGCTGATTTTATTTTGAAATACTTACATTTGCAACCCCGAAATAGGGAAAAAAGTATTCAAGTAACCCATTGAAAGATAATTTATAACATCTTTAATTAGTAATAAAAAATGACAAAAGCAGAAATCATTACAGAAATTTCAACAAAAACAGGAATTGAAAAAGCGCACGTTCAGGAAGCTGTAGAATCGTTTTTCAAAGTAGTAAGAACATCAATGATTGATGGTAAAAACGTTTATTTCCGTGGATTCGGTAGTTTCATCATTAAAAAGAGAGCAAAAAAGATTGCGCGTAATATTTCAAAAAATACTGCGATGGTAATTGATGAGCATTATATACCAAGCTTTAAACCGGCTAAAACTTTCGTTGATAAAGTAAAGAAAAGCGAAGCTGTAAAATCAAAAGCAGCTAAACTAGCAGCTAAAGCATAATTTTAAATTGACAGGAAAACAACTCACCTTAGTTTCAGCAGCCCTATTATTAGTATTTATACTTTTTTATTTGGGTTACCAATCTTCAACAGTAAAAAAAACTGGAGAGGTTGCAACTACTTTGAGTTCATTTAATTTTCAAACGTATCTCGAACAGAGTAAATCTAAAATTCCCGCTGAAATAAAAGGAAGGATTATTTTACTTGAAGAGCATAAATCGGATCAGGCAAACCTGATGAATTTATCTCGTATTTGGGATTCTTTAAAATTTCCTTTCATTTCGGCTCAATATCTTTTTGATATTGCACAATCACAACCTGACGAACATAATTGGCAGGTAGCCGGAACAAAATTTTATGATGTTGCATCTTTTACAAAAGATAGTTCAATGCAAATGGTGGCAGCAACAAATGCCAAAAATGCTTTTGAAAAAGTACTATTGTTAAACCCTGATAATTTGGATGCCAAAAACGCACTTGGCATTTTATACATTCAGGTTAGTAATGATATTATGAAAGGAGTGCAGATCCTGAAAGAAGTTGTTGCAAAAGATTCAAACAATCTACAAGCAATATTTTCACTGGGAATGCTATCTATTCAATCGGGTCAATTAGATAAGGCGATACTTCGATTTAAAAAATTGATTTCGCTTCAGCCTTTCAACCCCGAATATTATTATTATCTTGCCGATCTTTACGCAAAGACCGGACAGAAGGAACAAGCAATACATACTTACGAAACATGTAAAACTTTGTTAAAAGATAAGCAAGCAAAAAAAGACATAGACAACATAATTAACCAACTTAAAAATACTTAACATTATGCCAAGCGGTAAAAAAAGAAAACGTCATAAAATAGCTACTCACAAGCGTAAAAAACGCCTTAGAAAAAACAGACACAAGAAAAAATAATTTTCTTGTATGCTCTCTATCAATTTTAAGACAGTTTAGTTGCAAGGCTGAACTGTATCTTTATTTTTAATTTTTTTCGATAGTGAATAGTGAACTGATCATTAATTGTCATCCAAGCGGAGGCATTGAGATTGCACTTTTGCGTGATAAAAAACTCATTGAGATTCATCACGAAAAAGCCGATAATAATTTCGCTGTTGGTGATGTATATTTGGGTAGCGTTAATAAAATTATGCCCGGACTTAATGCCGCATTTATTGATGTTGGGCATGAGCGCGATGCTTTTTTGCATTACCTCGACCTTGGTCCACAGATAAAATCGTTGATGAAGTTTGTTAAAACACTTCGCAATAATCGCAACCAAAGCATCTGGCCACTTAAGGAAGAAAATGAACCCGATATTGAAAAAACCGGGAAAATAGGAACTTTGATGAGCCGCTTTCAACAAGTGGTTGTTCAGGTTTCTAAAGAACCAATTTCTAATAAAGGTCCGCGCTTAACTTCTCAAATTTCATTAGCAGGAAGATTTGTTGTATTGATGCCTTTTGATGAAGGCGTATCAATTTCTAAAAAAATTGTTAAACAAGATGAACGTCTTCGATTAAAAAAATTAGTTCAAAGTATCAAACCTCAAAACTTTGGAGTGATTGTTCGTACTGTTGCCGAAGATCAAACTGTTGAGGAACTTCATAAAGATTTGCAAGACCTTACCGGAAAATGGGAGCAATTATGCGAGCAATTAAAAACTGCAGAGCCTAAGCAGAAAATTCTTGGTGAAGGTGATCGTACGCTTACTCTTGTGCGCGATTTGCTTAATGATGATTTTTCGGGTATCCATATCAACAATCAGTTTTTGTATAACGAAATTAAAACTTACGTAAAAGCAAAAGCCCCAGATCTAGAAAAAATTGTAAAATTATATAACGGCAAAACTCCAATATTTGAACAACTAGGAGTAGATAAACAAATCAAAGCTTCTTTTGGTAAAGAGGTGAATTTTTTGGGTGGATGTTATTTGATTATAGAACATACTGAAGCATTACACGTAATTGATGTAAACAGTGGAAGTACTTCCGGAAAGGAAATCAATCAGGAAGAAAATGCTTTAAGAGTGAATCTTGAAGCTGCTGCTGAAATTGCCCGACAATTGCGTTTGCGCGATATGGGAGGAATTATTGTAATTGATTTTATCGATTTAAAAACTCCAGGAAATCGTAGAAAAGTTTACGAGAAACTAAAAGAGGAAATGAGCACCGACAGAGCTAAACACAAAATTCTGCCGATGAGTCCTTTTGGTTTGATGCAAATTACACGTCAGCGCGTGCGCCCACAAATGAAAATTGTGGTAACCGAAAAATGTCCGACTTGTAAAGGTACCGGAGAAACATCATCAAGTGTTGTGATGATGGATGAAATTGATAATAGATTAAAATATTTAGTTCACAATATGAATATGAAAGGCATTAGCATTCATGTTCATCCATATATTGCTGCGTTTTTAACAAAAGGATATTTAAAATCAAAACGTTTCGAATGGTTCTTTAAATACAAACGTTTTATCAAAGTTGTTCCCGTAAATTCATTCCAGTTTGGAGAATATAAATTCTTTAATGCTGCCGGTGAAGAAATTGATGTTTAAAAAGTAAGCGCAAAGGCGCAAAGGACGCAAAGAATATTTTCTCCGCGTTCTCCGCGACTCTGCGTTTAGTATATCAATCGTCCGATTTTCCCTTTTCCTCCTGCTAAGAAAACAGCCTTTCCATTTTTTGCTTTGCGAACAACGTTGAAAGATTCTTTGCTGATTTGAATATACTTTGGCTTTTTATATTCATTTAAATCAACACCCTTAGTTCCACAGGAAATTTGATGAGTTGAATAATACTTTTCAATACTCGATTTATAATTTGTTGCATCATCCCCCGAAACCAATGATTTAGATTTTGATGGTTCAAACAAAATTGTTGATTTGAATTTTGAACTGTCATTAAGATAATCACCTCCAATAGCTCTAATCATTTTTCCATCATTCTCAAACACGATTGAAAAAATTCCTTGTGAGGATTTACCTTGAATTATTTCCGTTGATGAATTTATCCATGAATTTCCACAAGTATTTGAATAAAAAATTCTGGCAACTTTTCCTCCAGATCCAAATGCAACAATGCTATCGAAGCCACATCTCAAACTCGTTCCACTTGCTGCAAATACAGCTTCTCCCAGATGTGCTTTTGGTGTTTTATTGGTATCCAATTGTTGCCAAGTTTCGCCACCATCATTTGTTTGAAGTAATAAAAAATGACCATTGATAGGATCTCCTACAAGCATTCCTTTTTTATCATTCCAAAAATCCATCGCATCTAAAAAATATGCAGTGTCAGTGTTTTTATAAACTTCTTTCCATGTTTGTCCGCCATCAATTGTTTTTAAAATATATGCCGGAGTTCCACTGCTCATAATGATTGCACGCTTTTTATCAAAGGCTTCAATATCGCGGAAATCACTTTTTTTATAACCTATCAATTGTTGGAAAGAAAATGTTTTTCCTCCATCAATACTTCGTGCAATTGTTCCTTTGCTTCCACTTACCCAAATGATTTTATCATCCACAACACTTAATCCCCTGAAAGAAGTTTTGCTTAACATTACACCTTGGCCTAAATGAAAAGTATTGCTGTCGAGTACTTCAATTTTGGATTGCGCGCTAACATTAAATGCCAAGAATAAAATAAACGCAGAGACGCAGATATGCAATGATTTCATTTTAGTTTTTCTAATTTTATAGAAAGTTTTTCGATGATGTTTGCCCACGAATAAGTTTCGAAAAAAGTTGCAGGAATATTTTCTCTTTTATCAATATTATCGACAATAGCATTTACAAAAGCTGTCCAATCATTATCAGGAGTGATAATTAATTTGTTTCCGCAAACAGCTGGGTCAATTCCTTCAGCACCGGTTTTTGTAGAGATTACCGTTTGATTCATCGCCAAAGTATCAATGGCTTTTGTCTTCACTCCACCACCACTTAATATCGGATTAATCATCACATCAGCGCCATCAATATATGCGTTAATATCATCAACAAATCCGCAATAGTTGATTTCAATTTTATCTGTCAGTTTTTTTTGAATCGCTTCAGGAAGATTTTTTCCGCAGAGCAAAATCTTAAATTTTAAACCTTCAATTTGTTTAAGCAAAGGATAAATTTTGTCGTTAATAAATTCAACAGCTTCGTAATTCGGAGCATAATTCATTGTGGCAAAAAAGAGTAAAATCTTTTCATCACTTTTTATATCATATTCTTTTTCAAGAAATTTTCTGTTGTCAATATTTTTTTGAGGGGGCTCTATAGTTTCAATTCCATAAGGCGTTAACAAGGTTTTGTTTTCGTTCAGATCAAATTCATAAATAGCTTTTTGTCTGTCAACTTCACTAACAAAAATTACCAAGTCAGCAATTTTGTAAGTCCATTTTTCATAGATATAAAGCATTTGCCAAAACCACTTACCCATTGATTTAAAACGCAGGTATTCGATATTGTTGCTTCGTAGAAATATTTTCTTTTTCGAAAAGAATTTCAGCATCAGCATCAACCAACCAAACCATGGCTGATCAAAAAATAATAGTTCAATATTTTTTTCTTTGATGAGTTTAAGTAAACGACCAATAAGGAAAAAGTTGACATACCTTGATATTTTAAAAGGCATACCGAAGATAAGGTCGAGGTTTGATGTTTGTTGTTTGTAGTTTTGGTTGTAAGGTTCGACAGTAAAAACGGTGACGTTATGTTTAAAGGAAAGGTATCGTAAAATATTTAATGTAGAAATTTCACCACCCGTGGTTGCCGGTAGAAAAGGGTAGGAGATAATTGCGAGAATGTTTTTCTTACTAGTTTCGATAGTACAATTATGCAATTTTCCTTCGATAAAAGTTTCATAAATCTTATTGAAATAAATTTCTTTTCCTATCAGATGAAATGATAATATTGCAAATATGAATACTGTTAAAGTACTTGACCGACAATTCGAAATCTTTTTATCATCCGATAAAATTCAGGATAGAGTGAAAGTTTTAGCCGATGATATCTCGAAAGTGTATGCTGATAAAACGCCTTTTTTTATAGGCATTCTCAATGGTTCATTTATGTTTGCCTCCGATTTGTTGAAGAATTTAAATTTCCCTTGTCAGGTTTCGTTTATGAAATTGGCAAGTTATTCCGGAACGCAATCACTAGGTGTGGTAAATAATTTGGTTGGGTTAAAAGAAAATATTGAAGGTCGCCACGTAATTATTATTGAAGATATTATTGATACAGGTTTAACCATTAGTCATTTGCTTGAAGAAATTCAAGCTAAAAAACCTGCATCTATTAGTATTGCTACATTTCTATTAAAACCTGAAGCTTTAAAAAAAGATGTTAAAGCAGATTATGTTGGTTTTGAAGTTCCTGTAAAATTTCTGATTGGCTACGGTTTAGATTATGATGGTTATGGAAGAAATTTGAAACATATCTATTACGAAGTAGAATAACTCATTACATCGTTAATATTCAAAATATTGCCTTACTTTCGCGGCTTAAATTTTATCTTAAATAAAACATCAAAATTCTAAATTTTATTTCATGTTAAACATTGTACTCTTTGGTCCTCCAGGCGCTGGTAAAGGAACTCAATCAGAAAAGTTAATTCAAAAATACGGACTGGCTCATCTTTCAACTGGTGATATTTTTCGTGCGAATATTAAAGGTGGAACCGAATTGGGAACCCTTGCTAAAAGTTATATCGACAAAGGACAACTTGTGCCCGATGAAGTAACTATTGGAATGCTTGAATCTGAATTAAAAAAACACGATGGAGCAAAAGGTTTTATTTTTGATGGCTTTCCGCGCACATCTGCTCAGGCAGAAGCTTTGGATGCACTGCTCTCAAAAATGAATACCGAAATTACTATGATGCTTGCTTTGGAAGTGGAAGAAGAAGAATTGCGCAAACGCTTGTTGCTTCGAGGAAAAGATTCTGGCAGAGCCGATGATCAAAATCCTGAAATTATTCAAAACAGAATTAATGTTTACAATAACGAAACAACACCAGTAAAACATTTTTATACCAAACAAAATAAGTATAAAGGAATACAAGGAATCGGTGAAATCGATTTCATCTTTGAAGCTTTGTGTTTAGCAATTGGAGCATAATTTTTTCATCATCAAATTACCTCATCATCAAATCATCAAATAGAACATGGCTGATTCAAACTTTGTAGATTACGTAAAAATTTGTTGTCGTACCGGAAACGGTGGAGCAGGAGTGATGCATTTGTTGCGTGATAAGCGTACTGCCAAAGGTGGTCCTGATGGTGGAAATGGCGGACGTGGAGGTGATATTATTTTAAGAGGAAGTTCTCAACTTTGGACTTTGCTTCATTTAAAATATCGCAAGCATATTTTAGCTCAAGATGGAAATCGTGGTGAAGGAGGAAGAAGAACAGGTTCGGATGGAAAAGATGAATATCTTGAAGTACCACTCGGAACCATTGCAAAAGATGTGGAAACCGGTGAAGTGATGTTTGAAATAACTGAAGATGGACAAGAAGAAATTTTAGTTAAAGGTGGTCGTGGTGGATTAGGAAATTATAATTTTAGTACGCCCACAAATCAAACTCCGAGATTTGCTCAGCCTGGTGAACCCGGAAAAGAAGAATGGAAAATTCTTGAATTGAAAGTGTTGGCTGATGTTGGTTTAGTTGGATTTCCGAATGCAGGTAAATCAACTTTATTGAGTGTGATGAGTGCAGCAAAACCAGAGATTGCTGATTATCCATTTACAACGTTGGTTCCAAATTTAGGGATCGTTCAGTACCGCGATTTTAAATCGTTTGTGATGGCTGATATTCCGGGAATTATTGAAGGTGCTCACGAAGGAAAAGGTTTGGGAACCCGCTTCCTGCGTCATATTGAACGAAATGCAACTTTGCTTTTTTTAATTCCTGCCGATAGTGCAAACATCAAAGCAGAATATAAAATATTAACCAACGAGCTTAAAAAATTCAATAAAGAATTGCTTGATAAAAAGCGTTTACTCGTAATTAGTAAAAGCGATATTTTGGATGAGGAGTTGATGAAAGAAATAAAAAAAGAGTTGCCAAGAGTACCGCATTTATTTATTAGTTCGGCAACAGGTTTTAATATTACAAAGCTCAAGGATAAACTTTGGGAAATGTTGAATGGAGAATAATTCGTCATTCCGTTCCGATAATTATCGGGATTGTTTCGGAATCTTAAACTGCAGATGCTGAAACAAGTTCAGCATGACGACAATAAAAAAATCCCAAACAAATAATTGGTTCGGGATTTCATCTGGGTTAAAAATTTCTTAGCAAAATTCTTCAAAAGCCGCTTGCAAATTAGCCGCTATCATTTCAGCACTTCTGCCTTCAATATTATGACGTTCGATAAAATGAACCAACTCGCCATTTTTATATAAAGCAATTGATGGTGATGATGGAGGAAACGGTGCTGTGAACTCACGCGCTTTCGAAACTGCTTCAGTTTCCATTCCTGCAAAAACAGTTAATAATTGCGAAGGTTTTTTTGCTGATGAAGTAACTGCTTTTACAACTCCCGGGCGAGCTGTTCCTGCAGCACAACCGCAAACAGAGTTAAAAACTAAAAGCTTAGTTCCTGTGTTATCTGTTAATTCTTTTTCAACTTCGGAAGCTGTCATCAATGATTTGAAACCAATATTTGAAAGTTCTTGTCTCATTGGTGCAACCAACATTTCTGGATATGCCATAATTTTAAATTTAGATATTAGATTTACTTTTTACTTCAACATTTAAAACACAAATGTACATCACGTTGTTTTAACTCTAAAATAAATTTTTATATCAAAACCCTAAAACATACTTTTGCAACCCTTTAATAACAATTTATGAGCGAAACTAAAACACAATTACCTTACAAGGTAAAAGACATCTCACTGAGCGAGTGGGGAAGAAAAGAAATAAAATTGGCCGAAGCTGAAATGCCGGGTTTGATGAGTATTCGCAAAGAATACGGACCATCACAACCGCTAAAAGGTGCTCGTATTGCAGGTTGTTTACACATGACCATTCAAACTGCTGTGTTAATTGAAACATTGACAGCTTTAGGTGCTGAAGTTACCTGGAGTTCATGTAATATTTTCTCTACACAAGATCATGCTGCTGCTGCTATTGCCGCTGCTGGTATTCCTGTGTATGCTTGGAAAGGTTTGAACGAAGAAGAATTTGACTGGTGTATAGAGCAAACACTTCACGCTTTTGCCGGTGGCAAACCTTTGAATATGATTTTGGATGATGGTGGAGATTTAACCAACATGGTTTTTGATCGCTTTCCTGCTTTAGCAAAAGATATCAAAGGACTATCTGAAGAAACTACTACTGGTGTTCACCGGTTATATGAGCGCATGAAAAAAGGGACATTGCTTATCCCTGCAATCAATGTGAACGATTCAGTTACCAAATCAAAATTTGACAATAAATACGGTTGTAAAGAATCGTTGGTTGATGCAATTCGCAGAGCTACCGATATTATGATGGCAGGTAAAGTTGCCTGTGTTGCTGGTTATGGTGATGTAGGAAAAGGTTCTGCAGAATCTTTACGTGGTGCAGGTGCTCGTGTGTTAGTTACTGAAATCGATCCAATTTGTGCTTTACAAGCTGCAATGGATGGTTTTGAAGTGGTAACAATGGAAGAAGCTTGCAAGCGTGCAAATATTTTTGTTACAGCAACAGGTAACGTGAAGATCATTACCGATCGCCACTTTAAAGCAATGCGTGATAAATCTATCGTATGTAATATCGGTCACTTCGATAACGAGATTGATATGGCATGGATGAACAAAAACTATGGTTCAACTAAATTTACAGTGAAGCCCCAAGTTGATGTTTATAATGTTGATGGAAACGAAATTATTGTTTTAGCTGAAGGTCGTTTGGTTAATTTAGGTTGTGCAATGGGACATCCAAGTTTTGTAATGAGTAATTCATTCTCAAACCAAACGTTGGCTCAAATCGATCTTTGGAATCATATCGACAGATATCCTGAAAACAAAGTGTATGTATTACCTAAACATTTAGATGAGAAGGTTGCATTTTTACACCTTGCACATATCGGAGCTAAATTAACGATACTTGATAAAGAGCAAGCTGAATATATTGGTGTTCCTGTTGAAGGACCATTCAAAGCTGAAATGTACAGATACTAAGAATAGATGTTAGAAATTGGATGTAAGAAGTAAGATTTTTATCATCTCAATTTTAAATTAGAAAAGCCGATTTGTTGAAAAGCAAATCGGCTTTTTTTGTGATTGATAATTTAAGAACACGAATTTTATTTAGTACTTCTTGTGAAATTAACACTTAGAAATATTGTCACATTTGTCACTAAGTCTCAAAGTATCTAAGAAACACAAAGAAATGCTTAGTGAAACTTTGTGTTTTCGTGTCTTGGTGGCATTTTTTTTCAATTAAGAAAAAGTCTTCATGTAATTCAAACTCAAAAATAATTAAAAAAAATATGTGGGTTATAGCCCAACCTTTTTGTTTATAAGTTTTGCTGAAATGCATCTGCACAATTTTAATATTTGTTGACCCATGCATGACGCTTCAACCAATCTTCAAATTACAAATATCGATACCACCAACTCGCATTTTAAGTTGGCATTTGATGCATTGGAATATACCAAGGAATGTATTTTTATTACCGGAAAAGCAGGTACCGGAAAATCTACTTTACTAAAACATTTTGTTGCCAATACCAAAAAGCAATGTGTTGTTTTGGCGCCAACAGGAATAGCTGCTATCAATGTTGGAGGTTCAACTATTCATTCTTTTTTCAGATTGCCTTTCAGGCCAATTATGGAAAATGATGAAGAGATTCATCGCTTTGCAAAATCATCTGAAAAATTTAAAATTCTCAACAAACTCGATACACTAATTATTGATGAAGTGTCGATGTTGCGTGCAGATATTATTGATGCTATTGATCAATCGTTGAGGTTAAATTGTGCTCGTCCCGATTTGCCTTTTGGAGGAAAACAAATAATCTTTTTTGGAGATCTTTTTCAGCTCGAGCCGGTAGTTCAAAACAATGAAGTGGAGAATTATATGTTCAATGAATATTACGATTCGCATTATTTTTTTAGTGCTAAAATTTTCAAAGAACTTCACATGCATTGTGTGGAGTTGAGAAAAGTGTACCGCCAAAATGATCCCGATTTTATTGACCTATTAGATTCGATAAGATTGAATCGTGCGGAAGAATTTGAATTGAAAAAATTAAACGCCCGTGTTGACAGATATTTTGAACCCATTCGTGATGATTTGTACGTGACCTTGTGTACACGAAATAATATTGCCTCAGGAATCAATGAATCGGAACTTAATAAATTGCAGGGAAACGAACTCGTTTTTTCAGGAAAAGTGGAAGATGATTTCAGCGATAAAAATTTACCTACCGATTTGCATTTAGTTTTGAAAGTTGGAGCGCAAGTTATCTTCATCAAAAATAGTGCATCGGGAAAATGGGTAAACGGAACCATCGCAAAAATTCATTCGGTTAGCGATGATAAAATTGAAGTGCAATTACAGAACGGAGAAATTGAAGAAGTGAAAAAGGAAGTGTGGGAGAACAAACGTTACAAATGGGATGGAAGTACACGCAAAATTAAAAGTGAAGTGATAGGTAGGTTTACACAATTTCCAATGAAATTAGCCTGGGCTATTACCATTCATAAAAGTCAGGGTTTAACTTTTGACAAGATGATTTTGGAATTAGGTGGCGGAACTTTTGCTCACGGACAATTATATGTTGCGCTTAGCAGGTGCAGAAGTTTAGAAGGAATGGTTTTACGTGAGCCAATTAAAAAACGTGATATTATTATTGATGATAGGGTGATTGATTTTGCAAGAAATTTTGCTTCGTTGGAAGATGTTTAGCTATTTCTAAAATGTCCTTTCAGAAAATCTTCATATGCTAATTTTATTCCTTGCTCTAAATTTATTTTTGGACTCCATCCTAAACTTTTTACTTTAGAAACGTCCATCAACTTTCGTGGAGTTCCATCAGGTTTTGAAGTGTCGAATTTTATTTCACCTTCAAAGCCAACAATAATTTTTATCAACTCAACTAATTCTTTTATCGAAAGATCTTCACCGCAACCAACATTCACAAATTGTTTTTCATTATAAGTTTGCATCAATAAAAAACAAGCATCAGCCAAATCATCTACAAACAAAAATTCACGCAAAGGAGTTCCTGTTCCCCAAACTTCAATAGTTGCAGCATTGCTTTCTTTTGCTTCATAAATTCTTCTAATTAAAGCAGGTAAAACATGCGAATGCTGAGGGTGATAATTATCGCCATAGCCATATAAATTGGTTGGCATCACTGATATGAAATTACAGCCATATTGATCGCGATAACTTTCACATAATTTTATTCCGGCAATTTTTGCGATGGCATAAGGCTCGTTTGTTGGTTCCAATAAACCCGTTAATAATGATTCTTCTTTTAACGGTTGAGGAGCTAATTTTGGGTAGATACACGATGAACCAAAGAACATCATTTTCTTCACTTCATTTAAATAACATTGGTGAATGATGTTTGATTCTATCATCAGATTCTGATAAATAAAATCGGCACGGTATGTATTATTTGCAACGATACCACCAACTTTTGCAGCTGCTAAAAAAACATACTCAGGTTTTTCGCTTGCAAAAAAATCAGCAACGGCTTGTTGATTTGTTAAATCCAATTCGGCAGAAGTGCGCACTACAATATTTGTAAATCCTTCTTCAGTTAATTTGCGATGCATGGCAGAGCCTACCATTCCTCGGTGACCAGCGATATATATTTTTGAATTCGATTGCATATATTTTTATTTTGCCACAGATTTCGCTGATTACACAGATTAAAATTATAAAAAAAAATCTGTGTAATCTGTATAATCAGTGGCTATATTGTTATTCAAAATAATTCAATGTTTTGAAACCGGCATCTTTCAAAAACTTTTCTTTTTTCATTGTTTTTAAATCGCCTTTCATCATATCGTTCACTAATTCCTGCAACGAATATTTTGCTTTCCATCCTAATTTCTCTTCGGCCTTTTTAGCATCACCAATTAACAAGTCAACTTCTGTTGGGCGGAAATAACTTGCATCAACAGCAACAACTTCTTGCCCGACATTTAATTTACAATCGTTAATTTTTAATTCATCCAGTCGTGCAATATCAATGCTTTCGATATATCCAATTTCTTTTTCGTTCTCACCTTTAAAAGCAAGTTGAATTCCAACATCAGCAAAAGCCATTTTTACAAAATCACGAACGTATGTTGTAGTTCCTGTAGCAATCACAAAATCTTCGGCAATATTTTGTTGCAACATTAACCACATGGCTTCAACATAATCTTTCGCATGACCCCAATCGCGTTGTGAATTTAAATTACCAAGAAATAATTTATCCTGCATTCCCAAAACAATTTTTGAGGCAGCACGTGTAATTTTTCTGGTTACAAAAGTTTCTCCTCGGATTGGTGATTCGTGGTTAAATAAAATTCCATTACATGCATACATATTATAAGCCTCACGATAATTTACTGTAATCCAATAAGCATATAATTTTGCAACAGCATATGGTGAGCGTGGATAAAACGGAGTAGTTTCAGATTGTGGAACTGCTTGAACCAATCCATACAATTCGGAAGTCGAAGCTTGATAAAATTTTGTTTTTTCTGTCAACCCACAAATACGGATAGCTTCCAAAATCCTAAGTGTTCCTATTCCATCTGCATTGGCTGTATATTCAGGAGTTTCAAAACTCACATGCACATGACTCATTGCAGCTAAATTATAAATCTCATCGGGTTGAGTTTCCTGAACAATTCGGATTAAATTGGTTGAATCAGTAAGGTCGCCATAATGCAATTTAAGTTTCAAGTTTTTTTCATGACGGTCTTGATACAAATGATCGATCCTGTCGGTATTGAACAAAGAACTTCTTCGTTTTATGCCGTGAACCATATATCCTTTGTTGAGTAAAAACTCAGCAAGGTATGCTCCGTCTTGTCCAGTAATTCCAGTTATTAATGCTGTTTTCATTTTTTTAGCCCTTAGCAATGATTAATTTTTTTTATTATCAAATCAACCATCATCAAATTATCAAATCAATTTACTTCTTCAAAAAAACCTGTCTGTCTGTTCTTTTTACAATTATCCCAAGGGAAACATTTTCCGTTCATTGCAATGTAAACACCTGTTGGTAACGTTTGTGCAAAAGCCAAAGCGCTTCCTAAATTAAACAGCCCGTCAGAACTTCCAAATTTATAAGGAATCATCGCACCGGTGATAACGATTGTTTTATCTTTTATATTTTCAGCTAAAACTTTTGCGGTGGTTGTTAAAGTATCAGTACCATGGGTAATAACAATTTTATTTTCTTCCGCTCCTTTACAACTTTCTACAATAATATTTCTATCTGTGTCAGTCATTTCCAAACTGTCGACTAACATAAGTGTGCGGATGGTGGTATCAACACGACTTCTGCCAAGTTTCAAAATTTCCTGAATATGCGTGTCTTTAAAAAACAATTGTCCGTTAAGTTCGTTATATTCTTTATCAAAAGTTCCTCCTGTTACAAAAATTCTTATCGACATATATTAGATGTTTTGATGCGAAACTAATCAAGTAAACAGGATTTCAAAAGCGATGATTTTTTAATAGAAAAATTTTTCAATGTATTAATTGGCAAAAAGATAAATTTGCCGCGTTAAAAAAAGATAAATGAGTACAGTAGACACAAACATTGAATCGGTAGTAATCCGTTTTGCAGGTGATTCGGGAGATGGGATGCAACTTACCGGAACACAATTTACAAATGCAACAGCGTTATTTGGAAACGACTTGGCAACTTTTCCGGATTTTCCGGCAGAAATTCGCGCACCATTGGGAACACTTGCAGGTGTTTCGGCATTTCAAATTCATTTCGGTAGTAAAAAAATTAATACTCCCGGGGATGAAAGTGATGTATTGGTTGTGATGAATGTTGCAGCGCTAAAAGTTAATATCAAGAACCTGAAAAAAGGTGGAGTGATAATCGTGAATACTGCTGGTTTTGATGCCAAGAATTTACGTTTAGCAAATGTTCCTGATGGGCAAAATCCATTAGAAGATGGTTCGCTTGCTGGTTATGATGTGAAACTTGTTGACGTTACAAAAATTACTCGCGCAGCATTAGCTGATAGTGGACTTGGTGTAAAAGAAATCGATCGCTGTAAAAATATGTTTGTGCTTGGTTTGTTATATTATATGTATCACAGACCAGTTGAGAAAACAATCGAGTTTATAAAAAGTAAATTCAAGAAAAATCAAGTTGTTGCAGATGCGAATACTAAAGTTCTGCAGGCTGGTTGGAATTATGGTGACACTACCGAAATTTTTGCAAATAGATATATTGTAGCTCCGGCTAAAATGGAACCGGGTGTATATCGTGGTGTGATGGGAAATGAAGCAGCAGCAATGGGATTGGTAGCAGCATCTGTAAAAGCAAAGCTTCCATTATTTTATGGTACTTATCCTATTACTCCGGCAACTGATATTTTACACGATCTGTCAAAATATAAAAACTTTAATGTTAGAACTTTTCAAGCTGAAGATGAGATCGCAGGAATTTGTTCTTCGATAGGAGCTGCCTTTGGTGGACATCTTGCTATAACAGGATCTTCAGGTCCCGGTATTGCGTTAAAAGGTGAAGCAATTGGTTTGGCGACCATGCTTGAGTTACCTTTGGTTGTTATCAATATTCAACGTGCAGGACCAAGTACAGGTATGCCTACAAAAACTGAACAAGCAGATTTGTTGCAAGCATATTATGGAAGAAATGGTGAATGTCCTGTTGTGATTTTAGCTGCACAATCTCCATCAGATTGTTTTTATATGGCCTTCGAAGCTTGTAAAATAGCTCTCGAGCATATGATTCCAGTTTTCTTTTTAAGTGATGGATATATTGCCAACGGTGCTGAGCCTTGGAAATTTCCAAATGCAAAAGACCTTGCAGATATTCATGTTGAATTTGTAAAACCTCGTGAAGAGAGTGATCCAAAATTTACCCCTTATTCGCGTGACGAAAAGTTGACACGTCCTTGGGCTTTACCTGGAACAAAAGGTTTGGAACATAGAATTGGAGGAATCGAGAAACAAAATATCACAGGAAATATTTCTTATGATGCAAACAATCATGAGTTGATGACAAAACTTCGTCAGGAGAAAGTAGATATAGTTGCAAATTATATTCCTGAGCAAACAATTGATGCCGGTGAAGAAAGTGGTGACTTGCTGATTTTAGGATGGGGAGGAACTTATGGTGCTTTGAAAACTGCAACTCAAATTTTAATTAATGAAGGTCACAAAGTTTCTCATGCACATGTTCGTTACTTAAGTCCATTCCCTAAAAATTTAGGAGAATTGATGAGTAAATTTAAAACAGTTGTTGTGCCTGAATTAAACAACGGACAATTAGTGAAAATTATTCGTGATAAATATTTTGTGGATGCAATTCCATACAATAAAATTCAAGGACAACCATTCATGTCGAATGAAGTTGTAAGTAAAATTAAAGAAATATTAGCTTAATCAAATTGTAGAGACATTGCTTGCAAAATCTCTTCAGAAAAAATATAAAAATGACAACAGAAACTATCAATAAGTTATCATCAAAAGATTTTTCATCAGATCAGGAAGTTCGTTGGTGCCCGGGTTGTGGCGATTATTCGATCTTAAAACAAGTACAAACAGTTTTACCTGATTTGGGTAGACCAAAAGAAGAATTTGTTTTTATTTCAGGGATTGGATGTTCTTCACGTTTTCCATATTATATGGATACATTTGGAATGCATTCAATTCATGGTCGTGCAACTGCGGTAGCAATCGGTTTAAAATCAACACGCCCCGAATTAAGTGTGTGGATTGTTACCGGTGACGGTGATTCAATGTCGATTGGAGGAAATCATTTTATCCATTTATTGCGCAGAAATCCTGATGTAAATGTATTGTTGTTTAACAACCAAATATATGGTTTAACCAAAGGACAATATTCACCAACTTCTGAGCAAGGAAAAGTTACAAAATCTTCTCCAATGGGAAGTTTGGATCATCCGTTTAATCCTATCGCGTTGTGCCTTGGTGCTGAAAGTACTTTTGTTGCACGTACAATGGATCGTGACCCAAAACATCAGCAAGCAATTATCAGAAGAGGATATGATCATAAAGGAACTTCGTTGATAGAAATTTATCAGAACTGTAACGTGTTTAACGATGGAGCATTTGAAATATTTACAGAAAAATCTTCTAAGAAAGAAGAAACGTTGATGATGGAAAATGGAAAACCACTTGTGTTTGGTGAGAATAACGATAAAGGAATTAAGCTTGATGGATTTAAACCTGTGATCGTAAATTTAAACGATGTTTCTGTAAACGACCTTTGGATTCATGATGAAACGGATATGGTGAAGGCAACTATCATTTCACGTTTTTACGATAATCCAAAAAATGAAGATCATTTTCCTCGTCCGTTTGGTGTGTTTTATGTGAACAATGATCGTGCAACATATGATGATCAATTGAACGCACAAGTTGCAGAAGCAATTGAAAAATATGGTGCAGGAGATTTAGATAAACTGATTGCAGGAAGAGAAACTTGGGTGGTGAACTAAATATTGTATGTTATATTTTAAATGTTGAATGTTTTTTTTACGAATAAACCATTCAACATTTAATCCAAATCAATTAATATCATGTTTTCAAAAATCGAGCATATAGGGATTGCAGTAAAAGATGCAACAGCATCTGTTGAATTATTCAGTAAACTGTTTAATGCACAACCATACAAAACCGAAATTGTTGAATCTGAAAATGTGAGCACCATTTTTTTTCAGGTAGGCCCAAATAAAATAGAATTGCTTCAAGCTCTTACTACAGATAGTGCAATTGCAAAATTTATCGAAAAAAAAGGAGAAGGCATTCATCATATTGCTTATGCTGTTGAAGATATTCATGCCGAAATGAATCGATTGAAAAATGAAGGCTTTATCTTTATCAACGAAGAGCCAAAACAAGGAGCTGATAATAAACTCATCGCATTCATTCATCCAAAATCAAGCAATGGTGTGCTTATAGAATTGTGTCAGGAAATGAAATAATGTTTTGTTAAAGAGCGTTTTGAAATCTTGTGCTGGATTTTATTCGCTAAAAAAATATCTGTTTTATTTTAGAAATAATACTTACATTGCGCACTTAAATCATTAATTTTTATAACAATGCAAGAAGGAACAGTTAAGTTTTTCAATGAAACAAAAGGCTTTGGATTCATTACTCCAGATCAAGGAGGAGCAGACATTTTCGTACATTCTTCAGGTCTAGTAGACCGTATTCGCGAAAACGACAAAGTTAAATTTGAAACAGAACAAGGTAAAAGAGGTTTGAATGCGGTGAATGTTCAACGCATCTGATCGCAAACACTATAGTTTTGCTTTACAAACATGCCTTCAGGCATGTTTTTTTTTATTTTAAAATTCCCATCTGATAAAACAATTAGCAGTAGAAATCTGTTAATGTTTGTACAAGTTTAAAAAATTCAAATGTCAAAAATAAGTTTTAATAATAAGCAAAGCCCTTTTTACGATTCGTTAAAAGAAAAAGTTGAAACGTATTTTAAGGAAAATAGAATCAAACAAACAGGTAATTTTAATTTGTTCACCAAAAGTTTTGTGCTAATACCACTTGCAATTTCTTTATACATCGTTCTTGTTTTTTTTACTCCCGGAGCAATTATTTCTATTTTACTCTGCATCATTTTTGGTTTCACAATTTCTTCCATCGGCTTTAATATTATGCATGATGGAGCTCACGGAAGTTACTCAACACACAAATGGATTAATCGTATATCTGCTCACTCATTGAGTCTTGTAGGAGGTAGCCCTTTTATGTGGAGAATAAAACACAATATTATTCATCACTCTTTTACAAATATTGACGGTGTTGATGATGATTTAAATAATCGTCCTTTTTTTAGAATGACAATTCAGGATCCTAAATATAAAATGCATAAATATCAGCATTACTATTGGGTGGTTCTTTACATGCTTAGTTATCCAAGTTGGGTTTTTATGCAGGATTTCAATAAATATTTTACTCGTAAGATTGCGGATTATAAAATTCGTAAAATGAGTTTAAACGACCATCTGAAATTTTGGGCTTCTAAAGTATTTTACATTTCAACTTTTATTGTTTTTCCAATGTTTTTTGTTGGAGTTGCTAGTACAATAATTGGATATTTAATTTTAGCTTTTAGCTGTGGTTTGGGTATAAGTGTTGTGTTTCAACTTGCACATATCGTTGGTAAAGCGGATTTCCCAAATCCGGATATTGATACTAATAAAATTGAAGAAGAGTGGGCAATTCATCAAGTTAAAACAACGGTAAATTTTGCAACAAAAAGTAAAGTGATATCATGGTTAGTTGGAGGTTTGAATTTTCAGGTTGAACATCATTTGTTTCCAAAAGTTAGCCACATTCATTATCCTCAAATCAATAAAATTGTAAAAGAAACTTGTGCTCAATTTAAAGTTCCTTACAACGAATACCCAACAATGTTTAGCGCTATTCAAGCTCATGTTGTACATCTGAAAACAATGGGAGTAGCATAATTTATTTAAAGATTTTTGATTTAAGATTTACGAATTACATTTGCAACTGCAACGAAAAGTGAAGCGTGAATTTAGATGAACTAATTAATCAATACAGCGAAAGCGATAGCTTTCGGGGTATGGTAGGAAAGTTGACCCCCCGTGTTAAACTTCGCCTAATAGGATTGGTGGGTTCTGTTGATTCCGTTTTAGCCGCAACTCTTTTTCGTCATAATAATACCACACAGCTTTTTGTTTTTAATGATGCCGATGATGCACGGTATTTTTATTCAGATCTTGAAAATTTATTGGAAGGCAAAACGGTTTTGTTTTTTCCGCCATCATACAAACGATCTTTTCAAACAGATTCTGTAGATAATTCTCTGGTTCTCGAAAGAGCTGAAGTGTTAAATAAACTGAATCAACATTCCGTAAATGGAGAATTAATTGTTACAACAGCTGATGCACTTGCCGAATTGGTGATAAGCGAAAAAAGTCTCACCAAAAACACCTACGAACTTAAAGTTGGTAGCACATTTGATCTTGAATTTTTTATAGATTTTTTAACGGAACATCATTTTGATAGAAGTGATTTTGTTTATGAAGCCGGTCAATTTTCTATTCGTGGTGGTATTGTAGATGTCTTCTCTTTTAGCAATGATCAGCCATACAGAATTGAATTGAATGGTGATGAAATTGAAAGCATACGCACATTCGATCCTGCATCACAACTTTCAGTTAAAAGAGTTGACAAGTTTTTTATCATTCCCAATGTCCAAAAAGAAATTGAAAATACTACGCGTCAACATTTTTTTAATTATTTAAAAGATGATGCGATCATTTGGTCGAAGGATTTACAATTGACTAATGAGATTATTGAAAAAGGTGTTGAAAAAGCAACCTTATTATATAAAAAACTTCAACATTCGAATGATGAAAATAATTTAACGGAGCCTGATAAAGTTTATGTTTCTGCTGCATCCGTTATTGCTGAAATAAAAAAATATCGTGTCATCGAATTTGGAACACGTTTCTATTTTAAAAATCATGAGGCCATAAATTTTAATATTTCCCCTCAGCCAGTTTTTCATAAAAATTTTAAACTGCTCATTGAAGATTTAAAATCCAATCAGCAAAAGAAACTCACCAATTTAATATTTTCAGACAGCAGCAGACAGATAGAAAGATTGTACAGCATTTTTGATGACCTTGATAAATCCGTTGAGTTTCAACCTGTATATCACGCCATCACAAGCGGCTTCATCGATCATGAACTTGAAATAGCTTGTTATACCGAGCACCAAATTTTTGATCGTTTTTACAGAGGGAAAATCAAACAAGGTTATACCAAAAGTAAAATTATTACGCTCAAAGAATTGCGTGACTTGAAACCTGGAGATTATGTTACACATATTGATCATGGTATTGGAAAATTTGCCGGACTCGAAAAAGTTGAAGTGAATGGCAACATGCAGGAAGCTGTGCGTTTAGTTTATCGTGAAGGAGATTTGCTTTATGTGAGCATTAATTCTTTGCATAAAATTTCGAAGTATGTTGGAAAGGAAGGAACAGAGCCACGTGTAAATAAATTAGGAAGTGATGCTTGGGAAAAGTTAAAAACAAATACCAAGAAAAAAGTTAAAGATATTGCGCGTGATCTTATCAAATTATACGCAAAAAGAAAAGCTCAATCAGGTTTTGCATTCACTCCCGATTCGTATTTACAAACTGAATTGGAAGCATCATTTATGTATGAAGATACTCCTGATCAAACCAAAGCCACTGCCGATTTTAAGAAAGACATGGAATCCTCTCAGCCAATGGATAGATTGATTTGTGGAGATGTTGGTTTTGGGAAAACAGAAATTGCTATCCGTGCTGCTTTTAAGGCCGTGTGTGATAGTAAGCAAGTGGCTATTTTAGTGCCTACAACTATTTTGGCAAATCAACATTATCGAACATTTAAAGAGCGCTTAAAAGATTTTCCATGTACCGTTGATTATATTAATAGATTTAGATCAACTGCCGAACAAAAAACAATTTTCGAAAAAATTAAAGATGGCAAAATTGATATTTTAATTGGCACTCATAAACTCATCAGTAAGGAAGTGAAATTTAAAAATATTGGTTTGCTGATTATCGATGAAGAACAAAAATTTGGTGTTGCTGCAAAAGAAAAACTTAAAGCGTTAAAGGCAAATATTGATACCCTCACACTAACGGCAACTCCAATTCCTCGCACCCTGCATTTTTCATTAATGGGTGCTCGTGATCTTTCCATTATCAATACTCCGCCACCTAACAGGCAACCTGTTACAACTGAATTGCATGCTTATAATGATGAGCTTTTAAAAGAAGTGGTAATGCATGAAGTGGATCGTGGCGGACAGGTATTTTTCGTTCATCATCGTGTAAAAGATATTTATGAAATTGCCGATCGCATCATGAGGATTTGTCCCGGTGTGAAAGTTGGTGTAGCGCACGGACAATTAGAAGGTGATAAGCTAGAAGATGTGATGATCAAATTTATTGAAGGCGATTATGATGTGTTGGTTGCCACAACAATTATTGAATCTGGATTAGATATCCAAAATGCAAACACCATCATCATCAACAATGCACATATGTTTGGGTTAAGCGATTTGCATCAAATGCGCGGAAGAGTTGGGCGAAGCAATACAAAAGCATTTTGTTATCTGTTTGTTCCTTCGATGAGTACACTTACCAGCGAAGCAAAAAGAAGGTTGCAAGCCATTGAAGAATTTAGTGATTTGGGAAGTGGTTTTAATATTGCCATGCGCGATTTAGATATTCGCGGTGCAGGAAATTTATTAGGTGGCGAACAAAGTGGATTTATTGCCGAGATAGGATTTGAGATGTATCATAAAATTTTGGATGAAGCCATTGAAGAGTTGAAAGAAGATGAATTTACCGATTTATTTAAAGAAGAACAGGTTCATAAAATTGAAGCAAAAGATTGTGTGATAGAAACGGATTATGAAGCGCTTATTCCTGATCATTATGTTCGAAGCACTAGCGAAAGGTTGAGTTTATATAACGAACTTTCTTCATTAGAAAATGATGAGTCGTTAGAAAAGTTTGCTACACAATTACGCGATCGTTTTGGTCCGGTACCACAGCAAGTAGTTGATTTGATGGAATTGATAAGCTTACGTGGAGTAGCTAAAAAACTAGGATTCGAAAAGATCGTATTAAAGAATTCTCAGTTCGCAGGATTTTTTCCTGACGAAAAGAAACAACATTATTATCAGTCGGAAACATTCTCCAATATTTTAAAATTCACACAGCAAAACGGTTCACGTTGCAAGCTGAAACAAACTCCCAAAAGTTTAATGTTAATGATCAACCATATTTCTGGAATTGCACATTGCAAGAAAATATTGGGAGAGATTTGATGGATTGATATTCATAATTGTATTTCGTCCCCTCGGGACTTTTCGTTTTCAACATTAATTATGATTCTTATTGTAAAACAGGTGCGAAATTTTTTAGGAAATACATTTAAATAATCCCCAAACATTAATCATACTGATTATTTAATATATTTAAAAAAGGTGTGTTGTTTTACAGAGTTCATATTTTGAAAAACATAAATAGAAAATGTAAAAATAGATGAAGACTAAAATTTGTTTCCGTAGAGGAAAAAGGCAGATTTTTTTTTAACTGAATTTATCATGAAAATAAGATAAGAAACTTACAGTAGCTGGTTATTTCTTTAAATAGAACAGACATTTCTTTCTTATCCGGGCAACTTAATAATTCATTTATTTAAAAACCTAATAAAATATATGATTTTTATGTATTTGGAATACACATGGCGATTGATAAATTTGCCAACTCAAATACCAAAATGTACTATTTATGAACTGGGTAACTAAAACGTTTACTTCATCCATAGGCCAAAAGTTTATTATGGCTATAACAGGATTATTTCTCATCTCTTTTTTGCTTGTTCACTGTTTCTTGAACGCACTGATTTTTTTTAACGATGGAGGCAAGATATTTGACAAGGGGGCCGAGTTTATGGCAACCAATCCAATTATCAGAGTTGTTGAAATAGTTTTATTTGCAGGATTGCTATTGCATATAATTAGAGCCTATTTATTAATGAATAAAAATAATAAATCGCGCCCAGTTAAGTACGCAGTTCAAAACGGGAAAGCAAATAGTAAATGGTACTCGCGCTCTATGGGTTTATTAGGGACCTTATTATTAATGTTTTTAATTGTTCATTTAAAACACTTTTGGGTAGTGAGCAGATTTACTGATGAAATTTCTAGTGGCAAAGAAACTTTGTTTAACGAAATGAAAGAGGTTTTTGAAAACCCAATGGTAATTGTTGTATATACGTTAGCAATGTTTTCATTAGCATATCATTTAATGCATGGGTTTCAATCAGCATTTCAAACGTTAGGGTTTAATCATAAAAAATATACACCCTTAATAAAAAGTTTAGGATTGATGTTTTCTATTATCATTCCTCTAATTTTTGCATTGATGCCACTTGCAATGCATTTCAATTTTATCAAATAATAATTTTAACAAACAGCGATATGTCAAAATTAGATGCAAAAATTCCAGAAGGACAATTGGAAACAAAATGGACAAAGTACAAATCTTCAGTTCCACTTGTTAACCCTTCCAATAAAAGAAATTTAGAAATAGTAATTGTAGGTTCAGGTTTAGCAGGTGCTTCTGCTGCAGCTGCTTTAGCCGAACTCGGATATAAAGTAAAAGTATTTTGTTTTCAGGATTCACCTAGACGTGCACATTCAATTGCTGCACAAGGAGGAATAAATGCTGCAAAAAATTATCAAAATGATGGTGACTCGATTTACCGTTTATTTTATGATACCATTAAAGGTGGTGATTACAGAGCTCGTGAAGGAAATGTTCACCGTTTATCAGAAGTAAGTGGAAACATCATTGATCAATGTGTTGCTCAAGGAGTTCCTTTTGCTAGAGAATATGGAGGGTTATTAAGTAACCGTTCGTTTGGAGGAACCCAAGTTCAACGTACATTTTACGCAGCCGGACAAACAGGTCAGCAACTATTGCTAGGAGCATATTCAGCCTTAGAAAGACAAATTGGAATGGGCGCTGTTGAAATGTTTAACCGTCATGAAATGTTGGAGGTGGTGATGATAGATGGAAAAGCAAGAGGAATTATTGCACGCGATTTAATTACTGGAAAACTTGAACGTCATTTTGGTCATGCTGTATTATTATGTACAGGTGGATATGGAAATGTTTTTTATCTTTCAACAAACGCAATGGGCAGTAATGCTACTGCTATTTGGAAAGCTCATAAACAAGGTGCGTTTTTTGGAAATCCTTGCTTCACTCAAATTCATCCAACATGTATTCCAGTTTCTGGCGATCATCAATCGAAACTAACGTTGATGAGTGAATCGTTACGTAACGATGGAAGAATTTGGGTGCCTAAAAAGAAAGATGAAACTCGTAAAGCTGTTGATATTCCTGAAGAAGAAAGAGATTATTATTTGGAAAGAAGATATCCTGCATTTGGAAATTTAGTACCTCGCGATGTGGCTTCACGTGCTGCAAAAGAAAGATGTGATGCCGGTTATGGTGTTGGAACTAGTAGAATGGCTGTATACCTCGATTTTACTTTTAACATGGATCGTTATGGTAAGATTGAAGCAACAAAAAAAGGAATTCACAATGCTGATGCTGCAACTATTAGAGCATTAGGAAAAGATGTGATTACTGAAAAATACGGTAACTTGTTTGACATGTACAAACAAATTACTGGAGAAGATCCTTATCAAATGCCGATGAGAATTTATCCAGCGGTACATTATACCATGGGTGGTCTTTGGGTTGATTATAATTTGATGACAACCATTCCGGGATTGTATGCTTTGGGTGAAGCTAATTTCTCAGATCATGGTGCTAATCGTTTAGGCGCATCAGCTTTAATGCAAGGTTTGGCTGACGGTTATTTTGTGATTCCTTATACAATTGGTTCATATTTATCAAAAGAAATAAGTGTTAAATCTATACCAACTTCTCACGAAGCATTTGTTGCAGCAGAAAATAAAGTTCAAAATGATATTGATAGATTCTTCAATATTAAAGGAACAAAATCTGTGGATCATTTCCATAAACGTCTCGGAAAAATCATGTGGGAAAAATGTGGAATGGCAAGAAATGAAAAAGGTTTAAAAGAAGCCATTGAAGAAATTCGGGCATTACGTGCTGAGTTTTGGAAAGATTTACGAGTAACTGGTGAGGCAAACGAATTCAATCCTGAATTGGAAAAAGCCGGAAGAGTTGCAGATTTCTTGGAACTAGGAGAGTTAATGTGTAAAGATGCATTAAACAGAAATGAAAGTTGTGGTGGTCATTTCCGTGAAGAATACCAAACAGAAGAAGGGGAGGCAAATCGTGATGATGATAATTTTGCTTTTGTTGCAGCTTGGGAATATAAAGGAGATAACAATTTTGAAATGCATAAAGAAGAGTTGAAATATGAGAATATTAAGATAGCGCAAAGGAGTTATAAATAATATGATGATTTGATAATGGGATAATTTGTAGATGTAAATTCAACTAATAAAGCATTATCAAAAAATTATACAATATCTAAAACTAATAAAGTAAATGCGGTTTAATAATCATCAAATTGTCAAATCGATTAATTATCAAATACAAAAAACATGAGTGGTAATATGAATCTTACACTAAAAGTTTGGAGACAAAAAAATTCAAACGCAAAAGGCGAGTTAGTTGATTTTAAAGTCAATGATATTTCTCCTGATATGTCATTTCTTGAAATGTTTGACGTGTTAAATGAAAGACTTGTTTCAGAAAACACCGACCCAATTGCATTTGATCATGATTGCCGCGAAGGTATTTGTGGTATGTGCAGTATGTTTATTGATGGTCGTCCGCACGGTCCCAAAGACGGAATAACAACTTGTCAATTGCATATGCGCTCATTTAAAGATGGTGATACAATTACAGTTGAACCATGGAGAGCGCAAGCATTTCCAGTTATAAAAGATTTGGTTGTTGATCGTACTGCATTTGATAGAATTATTGCAGCAGGAGGTTATATTTCAGTAAATACTGGAAATGCTCAAGACGCAAATTGTCTTCCAATATCAAAAGATAATGCTGATGAATCATTTGCAGCAGCAGCTTGTATTGGTTGTGGAGCTTGTGTGGCAACTTGTAAAAATGCTTCTGCAATGTTGTTTGTGTCAGCAAAAGTTTCTCAACTTGCTTTATTACCTCAAGGTGAACCTGAAAAACAATCACGCGTATTAAACATGGTTGCGCAAATGGATGCAGAAGGTTTTGGTTCATGCACAAATACCGGTGCATGTGAAGCCGAATGTCCTAAAGGAATCTCGTTATCAAACATTGCTCGAATGAATAGAGAATATCTTGGCGCTCAATTTTGCTCTGAGAAATAAAAAATCAATAATTGAATATTAAAAGATCTCGTTAACTTTCTAAGTTGGCGAGATTTTTTTTTGCAACTAAAAATTATTTTTCTTCATCTATTATTTTAAGTACTTACTTTGTGGTAAATCATTCAATAGATTGAAATCAAAAAAAATATTTCTATCATACATAATATTGGTAATCGTATCTTTACTTTTAAGTAATGATGTTTTTGCTTCACATTATCGTGCGGGAGAAATTACCTATTCTTGTATTTCAAGTTCAGGAAAAACTTACCAAATAATTGTAAATACTTATACAGACCCAAATTCTCCTGCTGATATAAATACACAGAGTATTCAAGTTTCTTTTGGTGATTTCAGCTCAACAACTGTTTTAAGAAATTCGAGAGAGGACGTTTACTTAAGTAATTTGAAAGTATCCTATATAGTAAAAAATATTTACATTGTAACCCATACATATACTACAAATGGAGATTTTAAAATAAGTGTAACAGATCAAAATCGAGTTGATGGTATTTTAAATATTAATGCAGGTGATACTAAAAATATTGCTTTTTATATTGAAACTCAACTTCATATAAGTAGTTTTACAGGAGCAGATAGATCGCCCGTTTTATTAATACCTCCTGTTGACAGAGGCTGCGGAGGATTTAAATATGTTTATAATCCGGGGGCATATGACCCCGATGGTGATAGTTTATATTTTGAACTTGTAACTCCATTGCAAGGATTAGAATCTAATGTTCCTGCATATTCGCTACCTACTCCAAACTTTACGATTAACCACAGAACTGGGCAAATAATTTGGAACACACCTCCAATAGTTACCAGTTCATTAGCATTTACATACAATATTGCAATTGCCGTAACACAGTGGCGAGGAAATATAAAAATGGGATATGTTGAACGTGATATGCAAATAAGAATTGAAAATTGTGTAAACAGTCCACCTGTTATCGATCCAATGCCCGATTATTGTATTGAAGCGGGGCAATCAATAACACCTCCAATTAATGTTAGAGCTACAGATCCTAATACCAATCAAACTATTACTTTGGTCGGTTATGGAGCGCCATTTACTTCTTCATTAACAAAATATGTTGCAACCCTTAACCCTAAAACACCTGTTGGGAATCCTGTTATTGCTCAAGCATATTGGAAAACTGATTGTAGTAACATTAGGTACGAAAGCTTTCCTCTCTTTATTAAAGCTACTGATAACTATGCTGTACCTTTATCGGATTATAACTACTCCTTTATAAGGGTTATTGGGCCTGCTCCCAAAAATGTAAATATAATTCAGATAAGAAATGGATTTAGAATTACCTGGCAAAGAGATCAATGCCAGCTTGCGATGTATTATAAAATATATAAAAGAATAGACAGCTCATATTGGGTCCCTGATCATTGTTATAGAGGTGTTGATCCAACAAAATATATTTTTATTGACTCTGTAAATGTTCAGAATAATCCGAACGACACTTCATATTATGATGATAATAAAGGTGAAGGCCTTTCACCACTAATAAATAATTGTTACAGGGTAGTAGCTGTATATCCACCCAGAGACTCAGATGGACATATCCTTTTTGGGAAAACTTGCGATAGTTATGCATCGGAAGAAGTATGTGGTGAAATTATCAGGAGTAAACCAATAATTACAAATGTAAGTGTAAATAATACTAGCATTAATCAGGGCTCTATTTATTTGCATTGGCTTAAACCAATTATTCTTGATACCATAAACTATCCACCACCTTATCATATTGTTTTGAAAAGGGCAACTTCATCAAATGGTATTTATTTTCCTTTTGATAGTTTGAGTTATATTTCTTTCGGAAATATAACTGATTCATCATATACTGATACATTAATCAATACCGTTCAAAATCAATATTACTATAAAGTGGATTTCAATAGTGCTAAAATCGGAAACTTTCAGTTTATAGATGTTAGCCCAATTGCATCATCAATAAAGGCAAATATTTATTCTACCGACAGGCAAAATATATTATCGTGGAGCTTAAAAGTGCCTTGGACAAATCGACAATTTTTTATTTATCGTAAAAATATACTCACTAATAATTTTGATTCGATAGGTTATTCAATAAATAATATTTTTAAAGATACAGGTTTAACAAACGGAACTAATTATTGTTATCAGATAAGATCTGTAGGCGATTATTCTCAGTTTCTTTACAATACTATTCTTGAGAATTTCTCTCAGCAAATCTGTGGGATTCCAATTGATACAATCAAACCTTGCGCGCCATTGTTGTCGATAACGCCTCCCTGTAATTCATTTAATGATTTTCAAAACAGTTTGAATTGGGTACCTATTAGTGAATGCTCTGGGGATGTAATCTATTATAAAATTTATTTTAAAAGGTTAAAAACGGATTCATATGTATTTCTGGATAGTTTAGGTAAAAATGTTTTTGAATACTTTGATAACAGACCTGAATTAAAAAGTTCGATTGCCGGTTGTTACGTTGTTACAGGAGTAGATTCGTCAGTAAATCATAACGAAAGTTTTTTTACGAATGAGGCTTGCATTGACAATTGTCCTGAATATAGATTACCCAATGTGTTTACTCCAAATAGAGATGGAAAAAATGACCTCCTTAATCCTTTTCCTTATAGGTTTGTTGACAAAATCGATATCGTAATTTTTGACAGATGGGGTTTACAGGTTTTTAAAACAACTAATCTTGATATTAATTGGGATGGAAAAGATCAAGATTCAAAAACAGATTGTACGGATGGTGTTTATTTTTATATCTGCGATATTTATGAAATATTTTTGGAAGGTGTAAAAAAGCGAACAATTAGAGGAACAGTGCAAATTATCAGATAACAATGTTTACAGGCATAATAGAACAAACAGGGAAAGTTATAAAAATTGAAAATGATGGAACTAATCGGCATTTTTGGATTTCATCATCAATTGCAAAAGAGTTAAGAGTAGACCAAAGTGTTGCTCATAACGGTGTGTGTTTAACGGTTGTTGAAATTGTTGGAAACACATATCGTGTAACAGCAATCGAAGAAACTCTTAGTCGTACTAATTTAAAATATTTTATTGAAAATGAAATTATAAATATTGAGCGTTGTATGCCAGCAAATGGGAGGTTTGATGGACATATCGTTCAAGGACATGTTGATGATACAGCTTTTTGCAAATCAATAGAAAACAAGAATGGAAGTTGGATGTTTTCTTTTCAAATTGATAATAAAAAGAACGCAGCCCTTATAGTTGAAAAAGGCTCAATTTGTGTTAATGGAATTAGTTTAACCGTTGCAAGTGTTACCGGTAACGAATTTACAGTTGCCATCATTCCTTATACTTTTGAACATACAAATATGCAATTCCTTAAGAAATCAAGCATTGTAAATATAGAGTATGATATTATTGGAAAATATATTTCAAAAATTATGCATACCTATTTCCAACCCACACAAAACGCTTTACAATAAATTCAGTATTAACAAAACTTGCATTTCCTGCAGCATTTCCACCTGTAACATGGAAGTCGCTAAAAGCAGCATGAGAATTTATAAAAGCAGCACCAGTGAAATTAAAAGAAACAGGCGCAAAAACTTCATTCATTTCTTCTGCTATATTATTTATAGTCAATTCATCAATAGAATATGCTGCACATGTAATTGCACCTTTCTCGGAAACGAGATTTTTTACTAGTGCAATAGAATCATTTGTACTATCTGTTTTTATTACAAATACAATAGGTCCAAAATATTCGTTATTATAAATATCATTTTGATTCCTGTTGAAAACGATAACAGTTGGGCTGGCAATTCTTGCATCAGGAAACTCATCATTACTAATTGCCTTCGATTCTAATACAACTTTACCGCCTAAATTTTTAGAATCCTCAATCCTTTTTAAAGTTATATCAGATTGGATTGCACCAAGGGTAGGAGCACCAGCTTTTGGATTGTTAACTAAATCACTGATACATTCACATAATATTTTTAAAGCGTCATCGAATGAAACTATTCCATCTTTTGTTTTGATTCCATCTTTTGAAATAAAAATATTTTGAGGTGCAGTACACATTTGTCCCGAATAAAGTGAGACAGCAAAAGCAATGTTTTGCATCACAGCTTTAATATCAATAACCGAATCAATAATTACTGAATTCACCCCTGCCTTTTCAGTAAAAGTTACTTTTGGTAATGATTCAATATAATTTCCAAAGACGCTTCCTCCTGTATAATCAATTAATTTTATTGTTGAGTTTTCTGCAAGTTGTTTGGTAATTGGATTATTCAAAGTGTCAACTGCAAGTTGAACGGTATTAATATCAATTCCATTTTCTTTAAATACTTTTTGAATTTCAGCAACAACTATTGCAATTGGCAATATTGCTTTTGGATGAGGTTTAACAATTACAGAATTCCCAGTTATTAAATCGGCAAACAATCCTGGGACAGTATTCCAAATAGGGAAAGTTGAACACCCGATAACAAGTCCTACTCCTTTAGCGAAAGGATTAAATACTTTGTGTATTTTGAGATCAAATTTCCCCATTGGTTTTATCCAGTCTGTTTCAGGTACATATTTTGTTTGTTCAATGTATCCTTGGATAATTGCTTCTAAAGCTCTATCGTTAGAATGAGGGCCTGAGGCTTGAAACGACATCATAAAGGATTGTCCTGTAGTATGCATTGTAGCATATGCTAAATCAAAAAACCGAGTTTTCAACCTCTCAAGGATCTCAATTAAAATACCGGTTCTATCATTAATTGATAACTTACACCATGTCCTTTGAGACCTTTTAGCATTCAATATTAAGTCTGAAACTATATAGGAAGGGTATTTTATCCCAAGTCCAACTTGTAAAAAAGGAGATACTTCTTCACCTATATACTCACTGCTCCTTTCTTGAAGCAATTCATTAAAATCACTATTTAGTACTGTTCCTATAAAATTCTTGGCTTTAATATCGCCATCTTCTGCATAAAATTTTGGTAACTCAGGATAAACTGAGAAGTATTTACGAGATAATATCGCATCAATTGCAACATCAATATTGTTTTTGTGTTTTAAAAATAAGTCCATTTTATAATTTATATTATAAAGGCAAAAGTATCATTTTGAAATTAATCACATAGTTTGATTATAGGAAAATGTTTTTTTCGAAATATCTGTATTGGAATCCAGCTTAATAGACAAAGAAAGAATCATTAATTTGGAAGTTATATCGATTTACTTACATTTGCGCCCCCTTAACAGGGAATTATTATTAACCGCTCTTTAGAATACAATTAAAAAAAAATATTTTTTTCTTTGTTTATCCAAAAAGTAAAATACCTTTGCACCCCCTTAAAAAGGGAAATAATATAAAAAGGAGCTCTTTAAAGTACTGACAAAATAAAAATATTTTTTTCTTTGTTTATTCAAAAAGTAAAATACCTTTGCACCCCCTTAAAAAGGATAATATGTAAATGTAAAATGCTCTTTAAATTAAAATCGGGAAAAACATTTTTTTCTTTGTTTATTTAAAAAGTAAAATACCTTTGCACCCCCTTATTAAGGGATAATTAAAATGCAATATCAACCGAAAGGTTTTTTGATATAATGTTCTTTGAAGTTTTGAAATAGCGGACCTTTGTTTTAATAACAGAGTTTCAAATCCTAATAATAGTCATTTCAAATAATCTTTTACTATGAAGAGTTTGATCCTGGCTCAGGATTAACGCTAGCGGCAGGCATAATACATGCAAGTTGAACGGGATTAGTTGTAGCAATACGACTATGAGAGTAGCGCACGGGTG